>Ga0247840_10002403_pt1 | contig 33408 bp, 28 predicted proteins | sample LaCruzMarch2015__FD_192404 | JGI IMG/M metagenome (GOLD analysis project Ga0247840, IMG submission 192404) | Freshwater microbial communities from meromictic Lake La Cruz, Castile-La Mancha, Spain - LaCruzMarch2015_17m | ecosystem: Environmental > Aquatic > Freshwater > Lake | place: Spain...
ATCAAGACATGGGCAGGATGCCCATGCCACAGGAGTTGTTCGATCAAATGCCTGGGGAACCGGGCAATGTCCACACACGTGTGCCGCTGTGGACGGTCGGAATCTGTCTCGGCCTGGCCGCTGCGACGAAGGAGACCTTTGCTCTCACTCCTGTGACTTGGGCTCTGGCGGCGGTATGGATTTACCGCCCGGCAACAGCAACGCTCCGCCAACTCCTTCCGCAGATTCTGGCTGCGGGAGCCGCGTTTATTGCAGTCGTTGTGTTTTTCTACTCCGACTTCGGCAGACATCCGGGCGGTGTCTGGGACTTTGTCTCCACGTATTGGAGTTACCAAACCGGCGAAGGACATGAAAAGCCCCTGCTCTATTACGCGAACCTGTTTCTTCTCCCTTCCCACCACGGGCGGCTCTGGTGGTGGCAGGGCGGCATTTTCGTTCTGGCAATTATTTCCATTTTCCAAAAGCCGGATGCCACCCGGGTTCCTTCAGCGGCCAGATTTTGTTTCCTCTCCGGACTGATTCAGGCAGGCGTGTATTCTCTTTTGCCCTACAAAACCCCGTGGCTGATGCTGGTGCCGTGGCTGCACATTCTCCTCGCGGCCGGCATCGGGGCCGCAGCCCTATTACAACTCAGTCCGCGAGTCCGTGTGGCGGCTGGCATTGCACTCGCGGCTTTGCTCGCATTCCAAGGACTGCAAGCCTGGAGGGTTGCGTTCAAATATCCCTCCGATGCCAGAAACCCGTTTGCCTATGTCCCGACCGCACCCGGACTGGAAACCTGGACGGCGCGATCGATCGCGTGGCTGAATGCCAGTGGATGGATTGGCGAAATGGTGAGCGTGATCGGCCCGCGGTATTGGCCCCTTCCGTGGTATTTTCGTGGCCTGCCAAAAGTTGGCTACTGGCCGACCCCGCCGGACGGTCTCGCCTCGCACGCACTGGTGGTGGCCATGCCGGAATTTGCACCCGCATTAAGCGAACAACTCGCTGACTCCCATGTGGCCATCCCCGAGGGCCTGCGCTCGGATACTCCCGTCCTCCTGTTTGTCAGGAAAGACATCTGGGAAAAATCAATCGGCAATTCCCGATGAGCATTACCCTGCCGGACGGGCCGTGGCAGACGCACACGCACCCTGCAATGAACACACTCTTCACGATTCGGCTGAAGATGGTGGATGACCGGAAATCGGCCGCTCTCACCAGCGAGTGCTTCCGGCAGTTGGAAAATCTCGAATCCCTTTTCAGCCGGTATCGGGAGGACAGTGATATTTCGGCCGTCAACAACCTGCGCGCGGGAGAATCCCTGTTGCTGCATGAAGAAACGTGGTCCTGCCTGCGGATCGCACTGGAAGCCCATGCGATGACCGGAGGGCTTTTTGACGTCACAATCGGCTCACTGACCGCTCCCGAACACCAATCGGAACTTCACGGCCGCCTGAGCCTGAATCCGGATCGGCCGGAGATCACGTGCATCGAGCCCGGACGTCAACTTGATCTTGGTGCGATCGGCAAGGGATATGCGCTCGACCGCATGGCCGATACCCTCCGCGAACTCGATGCAAGTGATGTTCTTCTCTCAGCCGGAGCCAGCACTCACCTTGCCATCGGCAACTCGATCTGGCCCATGGAACTCGCCGGTGACGCCGAGTCTCTCACCATCGAACTGCAGAACAATTCCCTCAGCGCATCCGGCACCGGCATCCAGGGGGCCCACATCATCCATCCACTCCGGAAAGTGACCGAAACACCCAATCCTGTTGCTTCAAGTGGCATGGCCGTCCCGGCCATGTCTGGCCAGCTCTCATCGGCGGGACGCCGATGCCACATTCCCTCTGCAGAGATAACAGGATTGAGAGACGCATCCTTGCCCCGCAGGGTGTGGGTCGTCGCGAAATCCGCCGCCCTGTCAGACGCCCTTTCGACAGCCTGCTTCCTTGCCACCGCCGCTGAACGTGAAGAATTTCTTTCCGCGATCCCGGATCTCACCGGAATTGTCGTGGAGAATCACGACGGGATGACCAAGATTTTCAAGCCATCCCTCCCATCGCGGGATAAGAGCACCGGTTTTCCCTGATCCGCATTTTTCCGGATCAGGATCTGACTGATCCTGTTGACACGAGGCATGGCATGATAGATGATCTCTCATCATGAAAACAGCGACCGTCGCGGATTTGCGGAACAACTTCGCTGCCGTCTCCAAGTGGATTCACAACGGCGATGCCGTCACGATTACGAAACGGGGGAGACCGTTTGCCACGCTTGCCCCGGCAAAAAAGCAAAAGGCACCCGCGCCGATTGACCGCATGGCACGGCTTCGCAGGATGTTCCCGAACGGCCCCGTGAAGGGTGACGCACAGGATGTGCTGGATTACGACCGGGGGGATACATGAGCACCTACGTGGACACGTCCATTTGGGTGAAGTCGTTCGTTCGGGAAGCGGATTCCCCTGACGCACTGGAGATCCTCGAGGCCGCCGGGGAGCCATTGATGTATTCCCACCTCCACGAAATCGAAATCCCGAATGCCATCCGGCTGAAACGTTTCCGTGGCGAGATCACTCGGGCGCAGGAAACTGCGGCAATCCGCGCGTTTCAGACGGATGTGGACATGGGGCGCATGGCGCGGCCTGCCTACGACCTCGGGGCGGTTTTCATCCGCGCGGAACAGCTTTCGGCACGGCACTCCGGCGACATCGGGACGCGCAGCCTCGACCTTCTGCACGTTGCGGCGGCGCTGGAGGCCGGCTGCACAAGCTTCGCCTCTCTCGATGAACGTCAGCGGAAATGCGCCGCCCTCGCCGGGATGAAAGTGATCCCGGCGAAGCCCGCAAGAAGGAAATGATCTCCTACGGAGCTTGGGGCACTATCGTCACACTTGTAATTTCCATTTTTGCGTAGCAAACCCCATCGCAACAGGGGAGCGTATAGACGTCTCCCGCGCGGACGGGAAGCACGATCGGACGTTCGAAAAAGGCGTTTTTCTCAAACGGTTTTCCACCGTTGATAAGACCGATGTTCTCGAATCTCGTTTTCTCGCGATGGAGGCCTCTCAGATGATTTGGATCGGATTCGAAGAAGAAAACCGGCGTTCCCGGCTTGATGGCTTTCATCGCATCCCGGACAACTTGGCTGACGTCCTGAAGCAGATCATCCGTCATTTCCACAATCCTGAAGTCGCCTCTCGCGGATAGTATTCCCCACTTCAAAAGGAAAAAGGGTGTTTTCTTATCAGGGCTGAAATAGGCCTCTCCGGTTTGCACGCCATTGCCAGATAACTTGACCGATCCCACATTGGTTTGAATCGCCCATCGGATGCCTATTGTCGTGACCGCTTTGAGAGTCAAATCTTTCTGCAACGGTGATCCCGGTTTAACTTTCACCATCCCTTGGAATTCACCTCCCGGGGCTTCCGCCCGCACGTGATACTTTCCGGGGGAGATGGGCGCGATGGAAAAGTTTCCATCCTTGTCCGTTCGCGTAACCGCCCTCAAGGCATGGATGCGCACAATGGCATTTGCTGCGGGCCTCCCGTCCGGCCAGAGAACCCTTCCTTGGAAAGAGGACGCTGCTTCGGCTGGCAACGGCCTCAATGTATATTCCCGGCTCATGAAAGCCGTGTCCTTATTGAAGGGAACTTCATTTTGAATCTGCAAACACCCCGGCGCGTTGATTGTGACATGTTCCAATGTGTCCTTGGAAAAGTCGGCCGTGCGGACCACGCACAATCCCGATTTGGGGATGTTCACTCGATCATAGTTCGTCGTGCACGACACGTCCCATGGCAATATGCCGGTTGGAAAATGTAATCGAATCACCAAAAGCGGCATGCAACGAATGGTGTTTCCTTCCAGTGGTTTGAGATAGGCCAGCAGACCTGCCATATCTCCTGCTTCGCACATCTCCTTGATGGTGCTATTATCCACTTTGATGTCTTGGGCGAGATGGCTTTGCATTTCCGGCATCAGCGGCAAAGCAAGATGAGCACGAACCTTGATCACCTTCGACAAAAGTTCGTTGGCACTCAATATGAAATTGTTGAGAGCAGTTCGTGAGACGATCTTTTCTGTCTGGCTGTCAATAAACCGAATGGGATAAATGTCGTCATGCGTTTTAGCATCGAATTGATTGCTTAGTTTTTTATCACCATAGGCATGAACATAGACAAACTCCTTCATGGCCGAGCGGAGCCGCGCATCATTCAGAAATTGCTGAAATCTCTTGTCATTCACATATTCAGGGGGGGCATACAGGAGAAATATGGGGCGTTTCTCCATCTTCGCCTTGGCCAACGCGCTGGCGTAATCGGGTTCCCATGGCAGCGTTCCGACGTCGGGAGAGGTGCCCTCAGGAACCGCTTGGTCTGTCGGCGGTTCGAGCGATTGGGGAGTCGCCATATCCGCAGGCTCAGGCGCGTCAACAACCTCTGATGGTGTGGGCGTTGGAGTGGTATTGGTATTGGTATTGGGGAGCGCGGGTGTGGGTATGGGCGTAGGCGTTGGGTCAGGAGTGACATCGGCAGCCGGGAGCGTTCCTTCATCCCGCCCGATCCTGACCGATAAAATCCCCGGCACCTTTTCCCCCAAGATTTCCAGCTTGGTGCCAGCCGGAAGATTGCGAACCATGCTTCCCCCGCGAACAGGCATCGTGAGCTTCGTGGCCTTGTTCGCGCTGCCGCGCTCGGTTCCGCACAGTCCGGCCTGGGCTGTGAATGCCAGCAAAAGCAATACAAGGATCCGAGTGGTATTCATCTTTGAAGTCTTATGGAGCGGAAAGCGCTTTGATTTCCGGGGAAGAAAGACTGCGGTTGTAAACCCGGATATCATCCATGAGTCCGGAAAAGAAAAACCGGCCCTCCGAGTGGCCGAGGGTGAGCGGGGCTTTGGTTGTTGGCACGCTTCCCACCCAGTTTCCGGAAGAAATCTCGGCGCCATTGGCATAGAAATGGAAGCTGTTGCCGGCGCGAACCACCGCGATATGGCACCATTGTCCGACAGGAGGTCCGAAGTAGCTCGAACTCATGCCGGCTTTCTTCTCATCGCCCATCTTGAACTGGAGATGGCCCGGAACAAATTGGAATATCCACTTGGCAAATCTGCCGACGCCTTCGTCGCTTGCCAGGAAAGCCTGCTCGCCGAAGATCTCGGAGAAAGTCACCCAGAGCGCGATGGTGAAATCGTTGTTTCCGAACGCCCAGTCCGGGCTTCTCGGGATGGAAATGTAGGCGCTGGAACCGTTGAACTGAAAAGCCTTCCCGTTCCTGCCCGGCCCGAATGTCGCGCCGTTCATCAGCTTGCCGTGATTCACTCCCGCCGAATCCAATGCATCGCCATCCGCTTTCCACCACGAAATCAATCCCAGCATGGACCTTGCGTCATTGCCGCGGTTTTCTTTGGCAAGGCGTTCGCAGACGGCCATGTTGGATTTTGCGACGCTGTCACCGGGGCGCAGATCCAGGGTGCGCCGGTATTCCGCGATGGCCTCGGGCAGCTTCTTTGTCACTTGGAACACATTCGCCCGAAACAGGTGGTAGTCGGGATTCGCGCCATCGAGTTGCAGCGCGTATCCGATCTGCTCCAGGGCGTCATTGAATTTTTCCTCCGCGAACCGGGATTTCGCCAGCGAGAAATATGTCGGCGCGGTTTGTTTCAGATTGGTGAGAGCCATTTCCGCCCGTCCGCTTTCTCCTTCGGCCCGGGCGCGTTGGGTTTCCGCCGTCGAGTGCTCCGTGTCCGCGCGTGTCCGTTCGGCCTCAAAATCCGCCAGCGCCTTCTGGGCGCGGTTGCGCTCGGTCTCGGCCTCGGCCCGTGCTTTCTCGGCATCCGACAGGGCATTCTCGGCGCGGTTGCGTTCGGTTTCGGCAGCGGCTTGTGCCTTCACGGCTTCGGTTTGAGCGGTTTGCGCACGGTTCCGTTCGGTTTCCGCCTCAGCCTGCGATTTCAGGGCGCGGTTGCGTTCGGCCACGGCCAGGTTGCGTTCGTGGAACACCCGCAGTGTGAAAGCGGTTGAAACGCCAACGAGCAGTAGGAGGCTCGCGATGACGGCTATGGAGACCGCCTTGTGACGTTTCAAAAATAGAAGCAGGAGCTTTGCGATGCCGGCTTTTTCGGCTTTCGTGGCGAATCCGTTCTGGTAGGCGGAGATATCCGCCTGGAGAGCCTCAACCTGGGGATAGCGCTCGTCGGGATCGAACGCCATCGCCTTGCGGACGACCGCGTCGAGGGATTCCGGCACGTGACCGCCGGGGAGATGGATCGGGCGCTGGTGATGCTCCGCAAAAGCCTGCAAAAGCGGCGTGACCATCCCCCTGCCAACCTTTTCTATCACCTCCATGGCATTCTCCCCGCTGACAGGTGGCCGCAAGGCGAGGATATGATACAGGATTGCCCCCAGCGCATAAATGTCCGTGAGCGCATCAATGGAGGCCGCTTCGCCGCGCGCCTGCTCGGGCGACATGTATTTCGGAGTGCCCATCACTTTTCCGTCCAGCGTGACAAGAGGGGAAAGATCGAACGTTTGAGCGTCTTCCGACCGTCGGTCTTGAGCTTCCGTTTTGGCCAACCCCCAATCCATCACGAGCACCTCGCCGTAATCGCCCAGCATGAGATTTGCAGGCTTCAGGTCCCGGTGAATCACCCCTTTGCTGTGAGCAAATGCCAGGGCATCGCACACTTTCTGGAAAACGGTAAGCAGCGTAGCCAGCGGGTATTTGACGAGCGCCGTCTTGTCGCCGTCGCGCAGTTGGTCAAGCACCTCACGCAGGGTGATCCCCCTCACGAATTTCATGGTGTAATAAACCTGGTCGTTTTCATCGACACTCAATTCGTGGACGGGGACAATGTTTGGGTGTTCGAGTTGCGCAGTGACCTTCGCCTCCGCCACGAACCGCATCACATGCTCAGCCGAATTCGATTCCAGCATCACCTTCATCGCGACAGTGCGCCCGGTCGTAGCCTCCCTCGCATCGAGGATGGCTCCCATGCCCCCCTGTGCCACCACACCGCCGATGTCGTATTTTTTGTCGCGCAGAAATTCTTCCGGCAGCACGTCCCTCACAATGGCGGACTGCGGCGCGAGCGAGAGGTCGTCGGTGGAGGCGTCCCTGATGCGGCGTAACTCAATCGTCGCAAGGCCGATTTCGATTTTCTGGTTCGGCCAGAGCCGGGTGATTCCGTTGACCGGCTTGCCGTTCACTCTGGTGCCATTGCTGCTCTCGAGATCTTCGAGCAGTGCATGGTCGTAATTCACGATCAGTCGTGCGTGCTTGCGCGAGATCAGATCGATATCCAGCGGAACATCACAGTCCGAATCGCGCCCGATGACATAATCGCCGGGAATCACGGTCCGCCTTGCGATCTCCAATCCGTCCTGAGTGACGATGATTTCGGTTTGAGGAGCGATCATACGCCGGTAGGTCTGTATTTGTTAACAAGAACAAATGTTTTCCGGAACGTCAAACCAAAGGTATGCGACCGTTCAAACGAACCGGGTTGCCACCCGCATGATGTATCCGGGATATCCACAAGGGAAGGGGAAAGGCGATTCGTCCTTCACTCGTCAGGAGGCAATCCCGGATCAGTGGACGGTCACAAACCCGGGAAGCCCGCTCTACCGGACGCTGAAGCGATAGACGGTGGTGCTCTTGAACTGCTCTTCCGGGCGGAGGATTGTGCTGGGAAATTCCGGATGGTTCGGCGAGTCGGGAAAGTGCTGGGTCTCCAGCGCCAGTCCGCTCCGGCGGGCATACGGCTTCCCCTGCTTGCCGGTCAGGCTGCCGTCCAGGAAATTTCCGGCATAGAACTGGATGCCCGGCTCGGTCGTGAGGACCTCCATAACCCGTCCGGTCGTCGGCTCATAAACCGTGGCTGCCAGGGAGAGTTCCCCCGGCTTGCCGTCGAGAACCCAGTTGTGATCGTAGCCGCCGCCGAATTGGATCTGGTCGTCCTTCGCATCGATCCGCTCGGCGATCGCGTGCGGAGACGTGAAGTCAAACGGCGTGCCGGCGACGGGACGCAACTCGCCGGTCGGAATCAGGCCGGCTGTGACCGGTGTGAACCGGGAGGCGTTGAGCGTGAGCTCGTGCCCGAGGATGTCCCCATTCCCCTCGCCCTTGAGATTGAAGTAGCTGTGCTGGGTGACATTGACCGGAGTCGCTTTGTCCGTGGTGGCGGTATAATCGATTTGCCACTCGTTGTTCTCGGTCAACCAGTAGGTCACAGTGACGTCGAGGTTGCCGGGATATCCCTCTTCTCCATCCTTGCTCCGATAGTCGAACCTGACTCCCGTGGCACCGGGCTTCTCGACGCCAACGCCTTCCCAGATCGCTTTGTCGAAGCCTTTCAGCCCACCGTGCAGCGAACAGGGAATTCCTCCTGGTTCGTTGTTGGTGGCCAGCGAGTGGGTTCTCTCATCAAGGATGAACTCTCCATTGGCGATCCGGTTTCCACACCGGCCGACAACTGCTCCGAAATAGGTCGTGTCGTTGATATACTCATCCAGCGTCCTGTAGCCGAGCGTGATATCCCCCGGCTTCCCGTCCCGATCCGGAACCTCAATGCTCAGCACGATCGCGCCGTAGTTCATCACACGCAGCTTCATGCCGCGGGAATTGGTCAGGGTGAAAATTTTCACTGGGATTCCGTCGGGGGTTTTTCCGAAGTCGTCAGGCAGCGGCAAGGCAGCGTCAGAAAACATATTGGAGGGGGAAGCTTTCGAGCATGACGGATCTTCTATACCGGGGAGCCGCCTCTTGCAAAGTGCAAAGGAAAACGCCGCGAGAGGATTCAGCCCTTACCGGCTACTTGGCTTTCAGCACTTCCATGCTTTCTCCGAACCAATCCGTTCGCCCCGGACATTGTCTTTTTTCTCTTGAACTTGCCTGCCGCGAACAAAATCAGGGGGCGGCGTTTTTCACCTCCTGCTTGATATCTTCCTTTATATCCAGCCCCGTATAGGAATCCACATGCCCATCGGCAAAGAGGATGTTCTTGCTTCTTTGCGAATGCACGGAATCATAATCGCCTGCGATAGGAAAACGCGACAGCGGGAGAACAAGCGTTCCCTCGCTGATGTAGATTTTTGCGCTGGCGGCACTTTCTCCATCGATAAAGGAATACCACTCGTAGCTGCTCCCCTTGTTTGTCGGGAGATAGTTTTTAGCCATTGTGTCCGATGGGCACCGGAGCGATTTGTCGGTTTTGTCCCCCGTGTCGGTGAATCCGTATTCTTTCAATGTCGCCGCGAGACTCTTCGCTTCGCTCTCATGTATCGTCCCCGTATACACCTTGGCCGAGTTGTCTCCCTCGACATACGGGTAGATATTCCCGTTATCCTGCACCTTCTGCATGACAGCCAAACCGATCTGACGCAGGTTGTTTGCGCAGACCGTCCTCTCCGCCCGCTTGCGGATCGTCCCGACGGCGGGAAATACCAGTCCAGCCAGCAGGGCGATCAGCGAAATAACCAACAGCAGCTCCAGAAGGGTGAACGCATTACTGAGACTGCTTTTGTTTGTCTTTGGATTGTACATATTTTTTCAAAACTTCATGCCTCTGTTCGGGGGTCATGCCCGCGAGCATCTTCATCCGCTCGGCCGCCCAGTCGGACTGGATGCCGGGATCGTTCATGAGAGTTTCGATCCGTTCCCTCACTTTTGCCTTGCGTTCCTCGCGGGGGAGAAATTGGGCTTCAACAAAAAACTTCGTCTCTTCCTTCAGCCGAGCCTCGGATTTGGCGCGATCCTCCGGCGGAAGGGTGGCAAGGCGCGCCTCCCACTGTTTGCCCATCGCACGAAGGTTGGAGACCGATGGCAGAATATTTTCGGGCGCCCAGATCTCGGCGGTACTCACCGAGTCCGCGGATGCCGGCTTTGCGGAGGAGCCGGAGGGCAGTCTCCACAAAATGTTGGCGACAACCGCGATGGCCACTGCAAGAATCAAAAGGGACCGGAGCGAAAAGAGTTTCATGGCTATTACAGACAGACAGCACGCGCCGACGGTTGGTTACAAAAAAGTTTTTGTAACCGCAGGCTGCCGGATGCGGTCTTTCTTCTAATGTGGACGAATTGCCATGGGTGATGAGATCGGCGCGGAATTACTGCAACGGGTTCGCTCCGGGGACGAGGATGCTGCGAGGCAGTTTTTCCACCTCCTGTATCCGGCGGTTTTCAAGATCGTCCGGAACCACCTGCCCGCACCGCACACTGAGGAGGACCTCTGCCAGATGATATTCTCGAAAGTTTTTTCCAAGCTGGACCAGTATTCCGACCGGATGCCGGTCTCGCACTGGGTATCCCGGATTGCGGTCAACACCTGCTTGAACGAGATCAAGAAGCACAAAAGCCGCCGGGAACTTCGAGAGGCGGATCTGGGAGACGAGGAACGTGATCTCCTCTCCCGCGTGGCGGATGTGACCCGGGACAGAGCCGAAGCGGCCTCCGATGCGCGAGAACTTGTGGGCAAGCTGCTGGCCGCGCTTTCACCCGCCGACCGACTCGTCATCTCCCTCCTACACGTCGAGGAGCATCCGGTCGCCGAAGTGAGCGCGCTGACTGGATTCCCCCAGGCCGTCGTGAAAATCCGGGCGTTCCGCGCCCGTCGCAAATTGAACCTTGCGCTCCGCAGACTTACTGAAAATCAAAAGGCATGAAATCAAACAACCCGATTCTCGATCGAATCTTCTCACTGGCGGGATCCCCCCCCCCCGCTCCGAGTCAAAGCCTCGAAGCGCGCGTGATCTCGGCATGGCGCAACCGGAATGCCGAGGAATTCACGCCGAACTACCGTGCGGCGCTGGCGTTTGCCTGCGCGGTGCTCGTCCTGGCTTCGGCGGTATCCTTCCGTCCTCTTTTCGAGCCGGCGAGCCCGACGATCCTTCTTGCGAACGCAGCGCTCCACGAAGCCATCCAACCATGAACCGGAAAATCTACTTCTATCTCGCGGCCATCTTCCTCGCAGGCGTGCTCACCGGCGGTCTGCTCGGGGCCACGTTGACCAAACAGTATCTCGTGAAGGCCCTGCGTCCGCGAGCCATGGCGTCCCGGATTGAAAAGGAATTGACGAAAAAGCTCGGTCTGGATGCCGCCCAGCAAAAAAAGACGCGCATCCTTGTCGATGGCTCGATGACCCGGATCATGGGGATCTATTCCGAAACGATCCAAAAAATCGACGCGGAATTGCTCGACGCTCAAAAGGAGCTGACTTCCGAACTGACCCCCGAACAGCGGGAGAAACTCAAGGATCTGGCCACGAGCCGTCAGGACTTCCTTCGCAAGCACGCGCCGGTCGCGCCAACCGGCTTATAAGCAGTATCGGGCGGCATTCCGGCGGGATCATATTTGTTTACAAACGCGGTTCGAAAAAACAGTTTAGATCCTCCCATCAATCCCTTCATGAAAATCTCCCTCGTTCTTTCCCTGGCCGTCGCCGCAGCATCGGTTTCCGTCCGCGCGGAAACCACCCCGAAGAAGCCGAACATCGTCTTCATCCTTTCCGACGACCATTCCCTCCAGACGATTGGAGCCTACGGGGCGCGGCTCTCGGAATTTTGCAAGCAGAACAACATCACGCCGAACATCGACAAGCTGGCGGAGCAGGGCGGGCTCTTCGTGAACAGCTTCTGCGGAAATTCGATCTGCTCGCCGAGCCGGGCGGCCATCTTCACGGGGCTTCACGGCCATGCGAACGGCGTCATGTCGATCATCGGCCAACCGGCGATCCCGAAGGAAATGTGGAGCTACCCGGTCGGTCTGCGCGAGGCCGGATACCAGACGTTTCTTCTCGGAAAATGGCATCTGGAAAAAACCACGCCGACTTTCGACGAATGGATCATCCTTCCGGGCCAGGGCAAATATTTCAACCCCGACTTCCTAACATCGAAGGGCGAGAAAATGCAGACTCAGGGCTACGTCACCGACGTGATCACCGACCTCGCCCTGGAATGGCTGAACAAGCGGGACTCCTCGAAGCCATTCTTCCTGGCCGTTCACCACAAGGCCCCGCATCGCCCTTGGGAGCCCTCACCCAAATACACCACATGGCTTGACGACGTAAAGATCCCCGAGCCGGAAACCCTCTTCGATGACTACTCAACCCGAGCGTCTCCGGCCAGCGAGCAAAGGATGAGCATCGAAAAGGACATGACCATGGCTGGCGACGTGAAGGTCGGCGAGAAAAACGCCAAAAAACCGAACTACGCCGCGCGCAACGCCGAATTTGAAAAGATCAAACCCGAGGGCCGCGAACTGACGCAGTGGAAATACCAGCAATACATGAAGGACTACCTGCGGTGCGTCAAATCGGTGGACGACAGCGTGGGGCGGATCGTCGAAGAATTGAAAAAACTCGGCCTCGAAGACAACACGATCGTCATCTATTCAGCCGACCAGGGCTTCTTCAACGGCGAGCACGGGTGGTTCGACAAGCGCTGGATCTACGACGAGTCCATCCACATGCCGTTCATCGTCCGCTGGCCGGGAGTGGTCAAGCCCGGCACCCGCTTCGCCCCGTTCATCCAAAACATTGACTATGCGCCAACCTTTGTCGACATGGCCGGAGGGAAGGTGCCCGAAGGACTCCACGGGCACTCGCTGGTTCCGGTGATGCGCGGAAAGACCCCGGATGACTGGAGGAAGAGCGTCTATTACCACTACTATGGGGAGAACAGCCACCACGTCGCAAAGCACTACGGCGTGCGCACCGACCGCTACACCCTCGCCTTTTTTTACGACAAAAACGAGTGGGAGCTTTTCGACAACCAGAAGGATCCGCTCCAACTCCACAACGTGTATGCCGACCCCGCCTACGCCAAGACGGTGGAGGAGCTCAAGGCCGAACTGACCCGCCTGCGCGCGCTCTACAAGGACTCCGACTCCATTGTCCCTGCAAATCAGAAAAAGCAGGCAAAGCAGGGAGCGGAGTGAAATCTCTTCTCGACAAACAGGAAGGAATTCCACCAGTTATCGTGGCATGAAGACGATCCCCCCGGACCGATTTTTTATTTCTGGTGCCATGCCAGTGCTTGCAGCCATGGCTCTCGCCGCATCCGCTGTGCAAGCGGGAACATGGACCCGCTGCAAATGGACCGACGATGCGGACCTACCCAAGTCGGCCGCGGATTCGGCGACCCATGCGATTGCATTCGGAATTGAAGCTGAACCCGATCCGCCACCACCATTTGAAATCACCAAGAAAATTTCCGGGGATAACTGGGCGGTATGGACGTATCCGGAACACGCGGCCTCCGTGGAGGTTACGCGGCGCTCGGAACAGATTCTCGATACGGTCAAGGTAGAGGGCAGCGGAGCAGCGCTCCTCAAGGGAAGGATCGTTCCGAAGGGGAAAAATAAGGGCCTCTCCCTTGAGCTGACCGGCTTGGAACCGGGGAAAAAATACAATCTTGCGCTGTTCGGGCTCGCGATCCTGGCAAATGCCGCTATTCCCGGCGGACCAAAAGTCAGCGCCTCCGCCAGCGATGTCCCAGACAAGCAGGAAATCCTAACCCTAGCCGGCGGCGACGGAAAATACCTCGTTTATGAATATATCGCACCGGAGGACGGCACGCTAAAAATCGATTTTGAAAACGCCAACACGGAACATGAGATCGGAGTGGTCCGCTTTTGCTCGTTTTTGAATTACCCAAAGCCCTGAGTCCGTCCGGTCAGGGCTTGCAGAGCTTTTCCTGAAGCCTGCGGTTGCCCTCGGCAATGATGTTCACCAGTTCGGGATTCAGGTCCAATGACACATCGAACCTGCCCGGCTTGTCCTTCTCATACTTCCGGTCGGACTGGTAGCACCACCAGTAGGTGATCGGGATGCCCGCCTCGATGATGTCGTCAACGGCCTTTTGGAACCATGGGATGGCGAGATCCTTTTCCTCGTAGCTTTCAAACCAGCCCGGTGGGAGAGGCTTGTCCGTGTGCTCGATCGCATCAGGGTCCGAAACGTGCGGAATCGGACCATATTCGCCGAATATGACGGGCTTTCCGATCTGCTGCCCGATTTTCATGTAGGCTGCGGGGTTGAGACGGACCTCGCCCCCGCTGTTGTCCTGGATAATGAAGCCGTCTGTCGGAACCGCGTAATAATGGATATCCGCCACATCAATCGCCGTGTCGCCAAGGGCGAGTTTGTAAGCACCGACATGCTCGTCCATGGTATCCTTTTTCCAGCCCTTTCCGGAGTAGAGATTCCATGCGGATTCCCGCAGATGGGACCCGCCGTTTCCGACGAGCCGGAGGGGATCGCTGGCTTTGATGCGGGCGGTGACATCACTGTAAAATGAGCCGATATCCTTGAGCGTGGGCATCCGACGTTCCTTGGCAATCCGCGTTCCCGGCATGATGTCCGCCTGGTTGGTCAACTCGTTGGTGACCTCCCACATCACAACCGTCTTCCGGTCCTTGTAGCGGGAGACCACGGCGTCGAGGTATTCATAGAGAAGCTGGCGGCTTCTTGATTGCGGGTCCGCAACCAGCTCGCGAAGGTGCTCCGCGTCGGGGTCCGGCTTTTTCTCGATTGCTGGAATCTCCGAAAATTCCCCGCAACCGAGCGAGGCGTAGACGCGGATGCCATTCTGGTCGCAGAGGTCATACGTCTTGTCCAGAGCCTGAAAGAAGGCCTCCCGCTTTTGGGGATCCTCATAGAACTCCCTCTCTCCCCACGGGCTGGCAAAGATCCGGATCGTGCGGAAGCCCAGATCATGAAGATCCTTCAGCGCCCTGTCCTGGCGGATGACCGCCTCGTTTCCGTCGTCAAGGTCCTTTCCTTTGACGGCATCAGCCCAGAGATCCCAGAAAAGATCAAACTTGTTGAAGCTGATCTCCGCGAACGGTTTTCCATCCAGGAAAAAGCGTCCGTCCTTCAGGGACAGGACATCGTCTCGTGTCAGGGCGGGCTGCTGGGCGGAAGCGGAACCGGCCAGCGCGGCGAGCAGTGCGCACACAGCAGCCCGAAAAAACGACATCAGAATGACGTGCAGAAGATATCGCGTGGCATGGGCATCCTGCCCATGTCTTGCTGGATTGTTATACCAAACGCACGGTCTGACGGGCAAAATGTCGCGGCGCGCCGGGACGTCGCGCCCTACCATCGGCACAGGTAGGGGCGGGCCTCCGGACCGACCGCAGGCGTCCGTCGATTCCACCCGGCTCGGTGTCAAAATAGCATGACGCATTCGCAGGATGCCCATGCCACGCGAACCGCCCGAGAAGATGCCTGGGCTTCGCTGGATCAGAACCAAAATATTCGGAAGTTTCATTATGACTGTTTCACGGGCTTGGATCCGGCGGCCCCCAGGTTCCTCCGGAGAGCTTCAACGGCCTCCAGGATCTGGCCCGGCGTGCCGAACAGAATGAACGTCTCATTTTGCAGGGCCTCCAGGACGTTCGGATTTCCATGCCCGGGAGCCAGCATGCCGGTGAGAAAGTAGCGGTTGCGGATATCCACCTGGGTCGGGATGACGCGGGAGAAAAGAATCTTTCCCTGGGAGCGGCGGTCTTCCTTGTAAACGACGCGGCCGGTGGCTTTGTCGAGACCGAGGATCTGGTTTGTGTTGATTTCACTGGAGGGTGAATACAAGGCGATGGCGGGAGATGTGGCGGGATCAGCGCCTTTGGCCAGCACCAGAAATTCCGAATCCATCGTGACGGGCGGGGACTTTCCCTCGGCAGTCGGTCCCGGAAGATGAAATTCCATTTCCTTGCCGCGGCCGCTTTCCAATTCCGGCAGGCTTTTCCAAGCCCCATTTTCATGCCACATGGGAACGGTATAGCCGGAATCAGACAGCAGCCGGGCGCCATAGGCGGTGAAGACGACACCGGAAAGGTCTTCATCCGTGGCAGTCTGAGCGCCCGGCATAGCGGGAGAAATGTCCTCCTCCCGGGCGATTTCGTTGATCACCGGCTTCCCGTCAGAGAGGAGCGCATCTTTGCCGAACTGCCGGATCGCAGCCGGCGGACGGGCATAGGTATAGAGCGAGTAAAAGCGCAGAACCGGAATTTTTCCGCCGGCGAGGTCCGTTGCATCCTCATAGACGCCTTCGAAGTCGAACTCGCTTCGGACCTCGTCGTCCTGCGTCAGCGTCGATTCCTCGATCCCGTCGGTATCAGAGTTTCCATTGTCCTTATAGCCCTTGAAATCCGGAGCCAAATCCTCGTGCTCGGTAAAATCAAAAACCGGGTCTCCGTAAAGCGGGAGATTAAATTTCGGGATCTTGATAGCGTGTTCGGTCGCGATCACCTTCACCGGTGCGCCGACGTCGTCCCGGAAGCCGGCCTGCGTGGGATTGTAGCGTCCGCTATGAAGCTGGTCGCGCACCGACCCCTGCCATCCCCGCCCGTAGTTCGCCGAGACGATGTTCTTTCCGTCGCCGAGATCGACGTAGTTGAGATAGCCACCCCCGAGGTCGCTGACGCCGATAGTGATTTCGCCGATCTTGAACTTGTGGGACACTGCGAAGGGATCGCTCGGCTGCACGATCGGCGATGGGCCGGCTGCCAGTCCCCGCAATGAAAAGAGAGCGAAGAGCAGAAAGAACAGATATCTCATTCCTTGGTCAGCGAAATGGATTTGATCAGCGGCTGGATCGGCCCCGGGGCAATGCTGAACCCGGTGAAATCCACGCGGAGGAGATTGAAAACCGGCGGGATGGACAACTTTCCCTTGAGCGATTTGACGCTCCCGGACTCCGGATCCGACAATTCCCCCTGAAACGAATGGTCGGACGGATCGTAAACCAGCGTCATCCGATAGGTGGCGTCCGGCCGCATGGGAACCTTGGCTCCCGCAGCGGCACCGGTTTCGCCGCTGACGCCGGTTTCCGCCCGGAGGCACCAATTGACGGGGTCCGGCGCGGCGGCGTAGCGCAAGGCCACATGGTCCCCCGTCTCGTTGACATTGGCGAGAAGTTCCTTTTTTGCGGAATTGGAATTTGCGAATCCCAGCCAGATCCCGGGTAACCCGCTGGGTTCGACCCAGGCCTCCCCGGGAACGAACTCGATTTCCGCCCGAACCGGGGATCCGCTTTCAAACAGCCCGGGGTCCACCTCAATGAACACGCCCGCGTTGCCCTCTTTTCCGACAAAGGTGAGCCCCTTGCCGCCTGGAGCAAAGACGACCGCCCCGGCAGTATCCCATGCGGCGTTGTCCGGAGCAACGGCGCCGCTTTGCTTAAGTCTGGTGCCCGGCGTGATCTTCTCCCGGCCCGGCACCCCGGGGCCGCAGGAGAAATCCTCCTGGATGACGGATTCCGCGCGGAGGAATACTGCCGGGGCCAACAGTGAAAGGACGAAAAGGTGAGCTATTTTCATGGCGTGCGGTAGATGAAATTCAACGCGATGTCGGAGTCAACCGGCTTGTGGGCGGGGAATGCCTGCCCGATGGTCTTTTCTTTCTGCAGATCCAGCGGCTGGTCCATCGCAGGAGGAACGGGGCTTTCATTCCTTTGTCAGCGAGATGGACTTGATGAGCGGCTCCGTTTCGGCCGAGCCCGGAACGATCGAAGTAAAATCCAGGCGGAGAACGTTGAAAACCGGAGGCAGGGAGAGTGTCCCTTTCCTGGTCTGTTCTTCTCCGGATTTGGTGTCCAGAAGCGTCGCCTCGTAGGATCGGTCGGCAGGGTTGAAAACGAGCGTCATCCGGTAGGTCGAGGCGGGTTGAAACGGAATCTTCTTTTGGGGTTGACTCGTCACTTGAAACTCTCCCCTGACTCCGGTCTCCACAGCGGAAAAGCAATTGACGGGATCCGGGGTGATTGCGTAGCGGAGCACCAGATGGTCCGCAGCCTCATCCATCGTTGCGAGCACTTTGTTCCCTGCAGAATCCGCATCTGCAAAGCCGAACCAAACGCCGGGAATTCCGGGTTTACCGTGCCAGAGATCCCCCGGGACCAGATCGAGCTCCGCGCGGACTGGAGACCCTTGAGAGAACAACTTGGGATCGACGTTGATGAGGATACTCACATTCCCCCCTCTCCCGGTAATCGTGAGCCCCTTGCCGGGGGCAAACACAACGGCTCCCCCCAAGCTCGGAGCCTGCCAGGCATTGCCTGCGGCGGTGATCCCGCTATCCTTGAGCGTGGCTCCCTCCTCGATCTGTGCCCTCTCCGGAATGCCGGGACCGTATTCAAATTTTTCTTGGAAAATCGTCCCGGCATGGAGAACCGAGATCGAGACGGTGAGTGCGACAACAGGGAGCGGAACTTTCATAGGGATACGGTTCAGGGGGTTCGGTAGATGAAATTCAGCGCGATATCGGAGTCTGCGGGCTTGCCGTCAAGGAATGCCTGACCTCCCTCGAAGACATTTAATGGGTAAGCCCAGAACCGGAGATCCTTCGGCCGGATGGCGTCCTTCGGCCGCATTTCGACATAGAGGGTTTCGCCGCGTTTCACGGGCACGTCGAACTTCGCCACGCACGGGTAGAGCGAGTAGAGTTGGCTTTGGGGGATGGTGGTCGATGCGAGCACCTCTCCTCCAGGCCCTCCGCGCCGGAGATCGACCAGAAGATCCGACGGGGAGTTGTTCTTCATCTGATAGGGAAGGATCCAGCTGACCGCGTGCAGGAAATCGCCATCAGCCGGGAACGTCTGCCCGATGGTCTTTTCTTTCTGCAGATCCAGCGGCTGGTCCATCGCCGGCGGAGTGAATCCGGTGGCCACGACATGGTATTTGTCGCGGTATTCCATGAACTCCGGCGCGTTGTCCGGGATTTCCGAGCGGTAGGCGTCGAGGCGTGCACGGAGGCGGGCTAGCTCGGCGGAATGCTTCGGATCGGCCGCCAGATTTGTGGCCTCATCCGGATCGCTTTCGAGATCGAAGAGCTGGTCGTATTCAAACCGGGGGTCCAGGTAGCGGATGTATTTCCAGCGGCTATCCCGCACCCCGATGGAGGAAGGAATATCTCCGGGAAACATCACGAAATTGTACTCGTAAAAAATGTCCTTCCGCCAATTTTCGGGAACCCTGCCCTCCACCCAGGGCACCAGGCTGCGACCCTGCATGAGCTCCGGCGCTTTCAGCCCTGCGAAATCCAGCAGCGTCGGCGCCATGTCGATAGAGAGAGCGAATGCATCGACGGTTTGGGGCCGCTTGTCTGCCGAGACGCGGGGGTCGTAGATGACCAGCGGCACGCGGAGGCTGGGCTCATACATCAGCCACTTCCCATACATCCCGTATTCGAAAAGGAAATGGCCGTTGTCGGATGTGAAAACGATCACCGTATTGTCGGCGAGCCCCCTGGCCTTGAGCATCGCGCGGATTTCTCCCAGCGAATGGTCGATCCCGGTGATGAGTCCGTAATACTGGCGTGTCCATGTCTCGGTGATCGCCTGCATCTCCGCGATCGACTTGCCATTGAGGGTCAGGCGGTCGGTCCTGAGGAACTCCGGGAACTTCGCGATCGTTTCCGCATTCAGGCTCTTCGGGAGGGGGATTTTGGTTTTCTTGTAGAGGGCCAGGCAGGCTGGATCCACTTCGTTCCACGGGCCGTGGGGTGCCTTGTAGCTCACGGACAGGCAGAACGGCTTGTCCTTCGGTGCCTTGTCCAAAAACTCCCCGACCTGGGAGGTCATGATGTTTGTCAGGTGGCGTCCGCTTTTTCCCTCCGGCCAGTATTCCCCCTGCTCGTAAAGCCCCTTCCAGAAATCAAAGCCGGCCGCCGCGCGATCCACGATGCTCTCGATCGTGGCACCGACCCCCCATTTTCCGATGAATCCGGTATAATACCCGGCCTTACGAAGCAGAGCCGGATACGTGGATTTCATCTGCTCGCCGGTCAGCGTCTCCGCAAATCCCCGCACCCCGTTCGTGCGGGAATACTGGCCGGAGAGAATGCTGGCGCGGTTGCAGGCGCAGACGGAAGTCACGACGAAAGAGTTCCGGAAGAGAGTCCCATCTCCCGCGAGTTTGTCCATCTCGGGAGTGATCACCAGGGGATTGCCGGTTGCCCCCAGTGTGTCGGCCCGCTGGTCATCCGTAAGCAAAAACAGGATGTTCGGCGGCTTGGTTTCGGCCCCGTTAAGCAGGCAGCTGAAAAGCAGTGCAGAAAATGCGACTAGCAAACCGGCGCGGGAACATGGCGAAGACATGGTGTTAGTTTTTGAAAAATTGGGGCGGGCCGCCAAAAAGAAAAACAATCAACGTGCCGGAGCTCCCTTGGGGTTGATCAGCGACAGATATTTTTCCGCATAGCGGGGACCGATCGCCACCTGTGACTCGGTGTTGTAATGCAGGTTGTCGCCGATGCTGCCCGTCAGGTCGCGGGCATCGACGCAGGCCGTCTGCGGACGCTGTTTGGGCAGGTCGAGCAGGATGGCATTGATTTCCTTCACGTGCGGATATGTTGCCTTGCCTTCGATGAACGAGCCGATCGTGCAGGCGATGAATGGAAGCTCCGGGAGGTTCAGATCAGCGCGGAGGGTGTCCACAACTTTGAGAAAGCTTGTCTGGTAATTTGAATAAAGATTTTCCTTGGTATCCGATTCTCCCTGCAGCCAGAGCGCGCCACAGAGTCGGGTCTTTCCCGGAGGCCCCTGCTCCAGGGCGAGCTTCGCGCGGCGCAGTGCCTCGTCGTAGAGGCTCCGCTGAACGCCCTTCTGCCACTGGCCGACTTTCGAACCGCCGACAGCACAAGGAATCAGACCGATCATCACATCGGGCTCACGGGCGGCAAGGGCCTGCGCGAAGGAAAGCCCCGGACCCACCCCGGCATTCCCGGAACGGTCGATAGGATCCACGCGTCCATCGATGTGAAGGGGATCGCTCGCAACAACCCAATTGTCCTTTTTCATCTGCATCGAGACGATGTGGGGGTTGAGCTTCTGGTCCGCGGGAACGGCCCCGCGGCCTTTCATGTTCGACTGCCCCATGAGCAGATAAAGATCAAGCCGCTTCACCCCCTCCGGAAGTTTTGAAATATCCACCGCCTGTGCGGGTGCCTGGGGTCCCTCTGCAAATGCAGCGACCGTTGAGGCAAGCACAGCGGCGGCGCACCAAAATATCATTACGGTTCTCATTTATTCTCCTCCCACATCCTGAACGTGTTTCTCGAGCTGCGCCTTGAGCTGGGCCACGCGGGCTTTCTGCGCCGGATCCTCGGCAAGGTTTTTCAGCTCGTGCGGATCGGTCTCGTGGTCATAGAGGTGGCTCCCGCCCTTCCCTCCATCCCACTCGATATACCGGAAGCGGCCGTCGGTGATCGCATGCCCCATGAGTTTGGTGTGTGCGGAAAGCATCGTGCTAAAGGCTGCTGGCTTGATTTTCGCCGAAGGGTCGGCGAGAATCGGCTGCAGACTGAGGCCCTGCACATCCTTGGGCACGGGGATGCCGGCAAGCCCTGCGATCGTGGGATAAATGTCGACTTGCTCGACAACGCTCTTGCTCACTCCCGGCTTCACGCCCGGAGCCGCCACGATGAGCGGCACATGCGTGCCCTCCTCGAAGAGTGTCTGCTTCGCCCAGAGGCCGTGCTCACCAAGCTGGTATCCGTGGTCACCGGTGAGAACAACGATGGTATCCTTGTCGAGATCGAGCTCCTTCAGCTTGTCCAGCACGCGGCCGATCTGTGAATCCGCCCATGATGCTGAAGCCAGGTAAGCACGCCTCGCCTCGCGTGGCTCGTTCCCCTTGGCTGCCTCATAGCGGAAGATGTTGTTGTTCGGCCGCAGAGCAGGATTAGGAATCTTGGAAGTGTCCTCCCCTCCCGCCTGATAGTATTGCGGCATGGCAATCTTCTGGGGATCGATTTTATCGAAAAAGGCCTTCGGGGCGACATACGGGGTATGGGGACGGATGAAGCCCACAGCAAGGAAGAACGGCTTGTCGGTCTTTTTGAAATCCTCCAGCGTCTGGATCGCCTTGCTGGCAATCTCGTAATCCGTAAAATCCGCATCCGGATGGGAAGAGGCTGCATAGGTGCGATTGTAGCCGGAATCCTCGTGCTCTTTTTCTTTTCCTTTTCCGCCCCCCTCTTTGTTCTTTTTCCGGGGAGGGTCGGAAAGATCGCCCTCGCTGGCCTCGGCCAGCTTGGCCTCCTCGAAAATCCCGCTGTCCTTGGAAAGCGGTGCCCCCTCCTGCACGTCGAGCTTTTCCTTCGTCCCGCCCTTGTGGAATACCTTCCCGAGCCGGCCCACAACATAGCCGTCATTCTTGAAAAGCTCCGGGAGCGTCACGACATCCGGCATCGCCTTCCGGAAATCGGTGCTCAGGTCATAAACTTTCGTGCGCCCGGGATAGCATCCGGTCAGAAACGAGGCTCTGCTCGGATTGCAGAGCGAGAACTGCGTGTAAGCGCGCTCGAAACGCACGCCACGCTCCGCAAGCTGGTCCATATTCGGAGTCAGCGCATCCTTGTCTCCATAGCTGCTCAATGTGGTCGTGAGATCGTCCACGATGATAAACAGCACGTTCGGCTTCGAATCCGCCGCGGATAGGATACTGAAGGGGATCAACAGCACCGCGAAAAACACTGGAACTTTCATAAACATGGTGGAAATGGATGTTGGACGGATTGGATACGGCAGGCGTTACGGGGATACAAAATATCTGCACAATACAGCATTCTGTATAGGATAAATTCCGACCGGTTCCTCGCTTTGCAGCGAACCGGGGGCGAACAACCTCCTCGCAGGCGGGGTCGATTATGGGCAGTCCCCGTCAATGGCTTGAAACCTTCACCGCAGCGGAAACCGTCACGGGGCCGAGCAGGCCAGATGTCAGCGGCTTGTCGGTCTTTGTCCAGTGGTGCCAGGTGGTGAATGTCAGGCGGCCGGTCGGGCTGGATTTGCCGTCCAGAAGCCACTGCGGCCATTCCTTGATGGCGCCATTCGGCGACCATTCGCAATCCGGCGGGAGTTGCTCATCGCCGATGAGGCGGTTGGGCCAGAGGTTTGTGATTTTGATCTCCAGCTTGTTCTTGCCGGGTTTGGCGACGGCGGTGATGTCGGCGCGGAACGGGGGCTTCCAGAGAACGCCGAGCGGTTTTCCGTTCACGCTAACCTCCGCGAGGTTTTTCAACCGGCCCAGGTTCAGCCAGATCGTATTCCCCTTGCCGAACATCTCTTCGGGAATCTCCACCTCTTTGAAATAGGTGGCCGTTCCGGAAAAATACTTCACGCCCTGGTCGGGGTGGTCCGTCCATGAGATGAGTTCCGGGAGGATCACCTTGGCGGGCGCGCCCCAGTTCAGCGGGAAGTTCAATTCCCACGGACCGGAGACCTTCAGCGGTTTCGGAATATTGCCCGCTTCGAGCTTCACGGTTTTGCCGGCGGAGGTCTTCAATTCCACGCCGCCCGGCACCGATGCGATGAGCGACACCCGGCCGTCCGCGTTGGAAACCAGCTCCAGCGGCGGCGGCCCGGAGGCGGCCGGCTGGCTGATTTCCAGAGTGTCATTCTCCTGCACGGTTTTTTCCATAGGCTCGCCATTCAACACGTATTCCACGCGGAGCTGCTTTTTGTGCATGGGTGCCGGTTCGCAATCCAGCACCCTGTTGGCAACCACGAGTTTCAATGTGCCGCCGGAAATCATGCCGCTGAGTTTCGCTGTCACATCCGCCCCCTGCGGAGTGTCCAGGGATTCGTATCGGGCGCTCTTGATCGTCAGCTCCTGCTTTGCGGGAGCCGGTGCCGAATCCCGGGAAAATGTGGCGGAAACGACATGGTCACCCGCATTATTCCGGAAGACGACAAAGACGGAGCCGGCGGGATCGAAGGCGATCGGCACGATCGTTCGGCCTCCCTCCTCGCGCCAGACGGGAGCCTGTTCCATGCGGCCCGTATCGGGATGCCAGAGCTCGGGCACTTTTCCGGTGACGCGGAACGAGCATTCCAACGAATCAAACTGGTCGCGCTGGTTGGAGACGAAATAGATGTCTGCATCACCGTCGCGGCGATGAATCGAGAGAAGACTGGCACCACCATCCGCAGCGAACGAGAAGTCCGGCAGCAGGTTGAGCGCACCGAACACCTGCTCCATCGGCTGCCCCCAGAAAACTTTACCTTTTCCAAGGCGGTGTTCGGTGATGGTTTTACCGTCGCAGTCGCTCCAGATTTCACCGGCAAGCGATTTGACTTCCTCGTCGGATTTCGGGTAGCCACCAAGGCCAGGTGCCTTTTCCGGAGGCGGCCCCACGATGGTCAGCCCTTCGGATACGAAATCGCGGAGCTTGCGCAGAAGTGCGGGCGTCATGGTGCGGTCCGGCTGAGCAAATGCCAGTACGCGGTAGCTCATCCCGCTTTTCAGCACGAGCCGTCCATCCTTCATGGAAGCCTGATTGAGCAACACGTCTGCATTGATGCCGTCGAAGTCGTAGCCCGATGGCAGGGCGGGATTGGGCGCGGGCATTTGCACCGGAGCGCTTTCCCCGCTGAATGCGGCGACATCGGCCACGAAGTGTCCCTGCTGGAGCAGGAACTGGCTCCGGGCGATGTATTTCATCCACGCGGCCCCCTGGTCCCACCAAGTGCACGTGCGGTCGAAGTGGGTTCCCCATTGGCCCATCGTCATTCCCGGCCAGCGGTTCATCCACGGCTGCATTGCGTAGCGGTGGAAAATATAGCGGTTGATTCCCATGGTGAACACGCGGTCACCGAGGGCTTTGAGCGAGAACGGATCGTTGAGCCAGCGGCCGCTGTCCTTGCTCGGTCCTGCGGTAAATGACTCAGCTCCGATGATCGGGCGTCCGTAGATGTGGCCGACCGTCGACGCGAGCTTCAGCGAAAAATGCGGATCTTTTCCAACCCAGAATTCCCCCATCGGGATCTCCGCCGGAGCGCCGCACTGGAGCGATTCATAGGGCCCGTTGTAAGGTTCGAGAGATGCCGTCAGGCCCTTCCGGTTGCAGAGCTCCTGGAAATGTCCGTAGTAATTCTCGGCGAAAAGGTCGGCGATGGTGCGGCGCATGTCCCACAAGAAGCGTTCGGTGACCTCCGGGCTGTCCACGACCCGCCCGGTGATGGTGACGAACCAGGGCATCGGATCGTAGCCGCGACGCTTCTGGAATTCCTCGCGGAATTTCGGTGTCCAGTTCTGCCCGCCTACCTCGTAGCTGTCGATGAGCACGTTGTTGAACGCCTTGCTCTTTCCGGCAAGAGGCCCGAGGTCGTCCACCACCTTTTGAATAAATCCCTCCCAGTGCGCGTCGAGGGCCTCCGCGCTGAGCTTGTCGCATTCCGGGCCGAGCCCGCCCTCGGGCGCGGGATGGTTGTCCTTGCCGGTCGGAGTATGGCCGATGCGGAGGATCGTCCACTGTCCGGCAGGAACATCCCAATCGAGGGTTCCATCCTCCTTCATTTTTCCGGTGAGATTGACAATGTCATCGCTTTTGACCACCAGTCCGGGAACTCCAGCCGGGTCGGACGCGGGGGTGGCGCCATTGAGGGAGCCCATGTTCATCCCGCTCTTGGCGAAGACGTCGCCGGTCCGCAGGGCGGGCGAGAGCGCGATTCCCGACACATTCACCTTTTTGGCATTCAGACCACCGGCGGTAAATTTGATGCGGTAAAACCGTGACGGGGTGTTTTTCAATGAAACAGACATCGCGTCGCTGCCTCCGTTGCGGGGGAAACTGAACGCCTGGACATCGCGGAATTTCTCCCCGTCATCGGAGACCTGGACGATGCCGCGGGTGCTTCTCCCATCCGCACCGAGCGTGATCACTGCGGTTCTTGCGAGGAAGGGCTCGGCGAATTCGAACTGGATAAAGGAATCGTTCCCCGCGCCTGGAAGCGGGAGAGAGACGACGGTGTTGGGTTTGCCATCGTAAAGATCTGCGCCATTCAATCCCTCCGCGCTCCCGGTAACCTTGGGAGCCAGGGACTGCATGGTCACGTCCTCGCCGGCGGTCGTCGGAAATGCCAGCACCTCGATGTCCTTGTAATATTCCAATTTGGCCGGCGGCTGCGGCAGCACTCCCGAAAAGTGCGACGGACCGGAGACCTTGGTCTCGCTGATCGTGATCTGCTGCATCGCATTGCCCGGCGTGTTCCATGGGCCTCCGCTGCTCGACCACCCGGCGCAGTTGTGAAGGCAAAGCTCGACGCCCAACCGGTCGGCTTCCTTGGCCGCATGCTTCATCATCTCCCGCCACTCCGGAGTGAGAAAACCAACCGGGCCGGACGGGATGCCACATCCGACATTAAAAATCTGGGCGCCTCCGATGCCCACTCTCGCCATCGCCTCGAGGTCGGCTGTGAGCCCTTCCTTCGTGATATTGCCGTTCATCCAATGCCACCAGGTATGCGGCTTGGCGGAGGCGGGCGGAGATTCAAACCCTTCGGCGAGCTTGTCGGATTCTGCAGGGAGGAGCGCTGTCGATAACAGCAGGCAAAGAGCGGCGGATGTTGCTTTCATGGGATGTATTGAGTTGCTGCGTTATTTCGGTCCGGACCGGTCTATTCCTGATCCGGTCCGACAATCGGGGAGCTTTTCCAACCCTTAGGCGCCTTGCCGTCGCCGGGTTTCCAGAAGGCGGGAGGGACGTCTTTTTTCATCTCGTCGAGGCGGGCAGAGAGACGTTGGACGATTTCCGGATTGCCCTTGGAGACTTCGGTTTTTTCAGAGGGATCGGTTGAGATATTAAACAATTCAAATGTCCACGGGGCTTCGGGTTTTGCAGTCCGGATCAACTTCCATGGCCACTCGATTATGGCCCCGCGCCTGTCGCGCTCGCTGTCCTCCAGCAGGAAGATAATCTCCTTGCGCCCGGATGCCGTTGCATTTTTGAACAGCACCGGCGCCAAATCGACTCCGTCGAGCGGCTTGGCTGGAAGCGGAGCCCCGGCCAGAGCGGCGAACGTCGGATAGAGGTCGGCGGCATAGGCAAGGGCCTCGGTGGTTTTTCCGGCCTCGATTTTTCCCGGCCAGTAGGCGAAAGCGGGAACGCGCAGGCCTCCATCATAATAGCTGCCCTTGCCATCGCGCAGCGGTCCATTGTTCGCGGCGGCATGGAGGTTTCCACCGTTGTCAGAAAAGAAAAAAACGAGCGTGTTGTCGAGCTGGCCCGCCTCTTTAAGGGCATCGATGATGCGCCCGAACTGGAAGTCCATGGCCGCGCAGAGACCGAGCAGGCCCCGGCGCTCCTCGTTCTTTTCGTCGGCATAGGCGGCAGTATATTTTTCCGGAGCCTGATTGAACGCATGAACGGCGAACATCGGGTTGTAGAGGAAGAGCGGGGATTTTGAAAAATCGTGCTCCTTGATCCGTCGCACGCAGTCGTCTCCGATGAGGTCGGATGCGTAGCCCTCCTCGCGAAGGGCTTTCCGGTTCCGGTGCCAGTCGAGCCCGCCCTGCCACATGTGGGTGAAATGGTCGATGGCGGTATAAAGTCCGTAGTGGTAGTCGAAACCCCTCTCGGTCGGCAGGTAGGCGGGGGTTTCATGTCCGAGGTGCCATTTTCCAACGATGTCGGTGGTGTAGCCGGCCTTTTTAAGCGTTTGCGCGAGCGTGGTCTCATCGAGCGGAAGTCCGTAGCGGAGGTGGTTGAGAATGACCCCCGATGCCATACCGGTGCGCCAAGGATACCTTCCCGTCATGAGTGTCGCGCGGGTGGGCGTGCAGATCGGCTGCACGTAAAAGCGATCGAACCGCAACCCCTCCGAACTGATCCGGTCAATGTTGGGTGTTTTGGCCTGTGATCCGTGGTATCCGATGTCGCCCCATCCAAGATCATCGGCCACGATCAGGACGATGTTGGGTTTGCGGTCCGGCCCGGCGGCGGAGAGGAGGGTTGTTGATGCGGCCATGGCGGCCAGCAGGAAGAGGGTTTTCATGGGGTGGCTTGCTGTGAGTCAGGGATGTGGGCTGGCTTTTCCCGGCGGTCCAATACCGGCTTCACATCGGGAGGAAGATTGGCATGAAGCCCGGAAATTTGCACGCCCTCCTCGCCGGGTGCCACGGATTCACCGATCACGATTCCGGCGGCGGTGTTCGGACGTGTGTCGTTGATCGTCAACTCCGACACAACCACGCCGCGGCACGCGCGGATCCCGAGCCCGTCCCCAGAGGAAAATGTGCGGGATCCATCGGCGTCGATGCGATTGCCGGAAACCGTCACTCCATCGCAGGACAGGAGGCTGATGCCCTCTGCCGGAGGGTTCGTGATCAGGTTGTTCTCAATGCGGACGTTCTTTACAGCCGGGTCGGGGGACATTCCGTTCAGACCGAGGCCCATGACCATGATTGCACCATAGGTTTTGGCATGGGCGTCTAGGCCGACGCTTTTCAGCTGATTTCCACGGATGACAATGTCGCGGGGCATCGGCCCCTCCGGCCAGTGCGGCTCATTGGCGATGACGATTCCCGGACCGGAAGTCCGCTCGAAAATATTGTTTTCTATCAGTCCGTTGACGCCCCGCAGGATGAGCCCGCGGCCGCGGAAATCGCCGAAATAGTTATTCCTGATGATATACCCCGCGCCGCAGGTCGAGAGATTGTAGACGACATCGGCATCCAGGTGGTTGTCCATCGAGATGATCCCCTTGAGGATCTCTTTCGAGGTTCTGACGCCATCGATCGGCTTGTCCAGGGTGATCACATTGTCGTCCACCGAAGAAACTCCCGCCTCGCCCTTTACGAATCCGGTCTTCGGGTCCATGACCTGAATCCGGTCGCCGGGACGCATGTCAAACGTCAGGTGCACACGAATCTTCGAGGGGGAGATCACTTCGGTGACCATTCGCACCCGGTCGTAGGTGTTCATGCCGTCATCGGTCATGCCCTCGAAATGGCAGTCATCAACCAAGAGACCCTTTCGCGCCATCTGGCAGTGGATGCCATCAACATTCCCGGCGAGCAGGCGCGTCGTATCCGGTGGCGGACGAACCGTCACCCGCCGCACAACGAGGTCTCCCTCGCATCCGATAAAACCCATGCAAAGCCCGGGCGAGGCATGAATGGTGACATCCTCCACGCAGGCCCCGTCACATTTCGAAAACGTCAGAGCGTTTCCATCGCCTCCACCGCGCATCACAAACGCATCGCCGGGCGTGATCATTTGTGCATCCGCAGCGGTAGCCAGTTCCAATCTCCAGGTCCGTTCGCCAATGGGGGTGAATGCCCGGATCACCACGCATGATGGCGTGCCCGGCTTGAATCGGCGTGCCTTCCGGTCCATGACGACACCCCACTTTTGTTTCATCAACTCGGGCTGCGGTTCCGGATACCCGTCATCCACTTTGAGATCAAATGTACCACCGGCACCATCCACGGCCGCAATGGTTCCCTGGACGAACGGAGCAGGATCATAGTTGATGACAACCCCTCTCACCCGGACATCCTTGCAGGCGAAAAATCCAAACATCCCGGCACGGGGGCTTGAGGAGACCAGTTCTGTAGCCCCCGGCACACCTTGGATGGCGACCTGTTTCGCTCCCGTCAGTTTGAAACAATATTTCCCATCGTCCTCCGAATCCACAGAAACCCGGTAGCGTTTGGCATCGAGCTTTACAGTGGCTTCGGAACCGGCCTGCACCGCAGCGGAAATTGCCGAACGGATGGCCGCTGAATCGTCAGTGACCCCGTCTCCTTTCGCACCGAAATCTGCCACACGGAATACCTGACCGCTCTCCGCAGGCACTGGAGCGGATTGACCTGCAGCCACCATGCTAGAAAGCAACACTGCGGTCAGAATGAGCCGCTGAACCCGACTCGGGCCGAAGGGATGGAGGAGGCTGTAAAACATCTGCTAAGGCTTGGGAGCGGTCGTGCCGGAAGATTTCTTCTGTTCGAAAAGCCACGGGATGAGACCCGGCTGCGCCCACGCCGGGTTCATCGACATGTGACCGACACCGGGGTATTCGGTGTATTTCACAGGGGCCCCGAGCGCTTTCAGCCGCTCAAACATGTCCCGAGATCCCTTGGGCGGAACGGTCTTGTCATCGGCTCCGTGGAACGTCCAGACCGCAACGTTCTTGATCCGCTCCGCAGCCGAAGGATCGCCGCCGCCGCAGACCGGCACCGCAGCGGCAAAGAAATCGGGATTTGAGAGGATGGAATACCATGTCGCGTAGCCTCCCATCGACTGTCCGGTCACATAGATCCGGTCGGGATCGACGCGGTTCGTTACAGCAACGCTCCGCACCAGGTCGAGAGCGGTTTTCAGGGATTTGGAAATCGGAGAGTCCTTCAAGGAAAACCCTCCGTCGCTCCAGGTCACATTCACCCACTTGTCGGACATCGGACACTGTGGCGCGAGAAGGTAAGCCGGGTGCTCCTTTTGCACCTCCGGAGAGGAAAGCACTTCAAATGCGTGAATCCCGCGCGCGGTATTGTCATTCCCCCGTCCGGCTGCCCCGTGAAAGCAAACGACTAGAGGAAGGGGCTTGTTGCCGGGATTGTCGGGTATGAACAACTGGTAGGGGATGGCATCCGGCGCGCCTTCAGGAAAAGTTCCCTTTTTGATCTCTCCGGCTTGGAGAGAAGAGAAGGCGGCTGCTGCGGCCAGCAGAAACAGGCGGGAAGTTTTCATGAGGTGGTGTGTTTTGCGGTTGAGCTTGCAGGCGATCAATTAATGGATGGTGAAGATCAACTCGCCAACGCCGATCTCCGATTTAAATATGGCCGGGGCGGTCGGAGAATTGGAGGTGGAGGCTCCGTAAATGGCCCGAAACGTGTTGTCGCCGAGATACTCGAGCTCCCCGGTGCCGTCGATTGTCGAGAGCCCGAGGAAATAGCAGTTCTTGTTGTCGGCGTCATCCTTGCTGCCGTCGAGCCTCACCGGCCCGTTGTCTCCGTGGAACCAGTCCATCCCATCGCGGGAGAATTGCAGCGAGGGAACCTTTCGACCCGTCTTGTCGGCGACAAATGTGATCCGAACGAAGAGCGGGCCGCCTGGAGCCTGCTTCGCATAGGCAAGCTGGTTGCCCAGCTGACCCAGATTGACCCCTTTCTCACGCAGCTGCCAGTCGAATGTCTTCGGGTCGGCGCTCCGAATACGGGAATATCCTTCGTTGGTTCCATTCACTTTGGCAGCGACATAGAACCAGAACGGCCGCTTGTCCCATGGAACGTAAAGCAATTCCTGGTGATGAAGGTGCGTTGCGCAGGGGTCATCCAGGTTCACGACGACTCCGCGCTCCGCGAACCGGGTCCAGTCGGAACCGTTGGGGCTGGTGAAAAGCTGAATCCGGTCTGCCTGGGCTGTTGCTTTCTGCCCCGGCAGATCGATCGGGGCACCGGGGCTCACCATCACCTGCGTGAACATGTAGTATTGGCCGTTCACCTTCATGACCTCAGGCTCCAGAGTATTGTTGGAAAACCAATTCCCGGGCTTTCCGTCCTCGGCACCGTTCCAGAACTCCGGTCGGTCGCGCGGCATCGTCCAGGTTCCCGCCGCGCCATCCTTTGAAACATACTGCATAACGTGGTCGCCATCGGCGAACTTCACACCGGGCCTCTTCCAACGCCCACCCGCATACATCCGGTAAACGTCACCATCCCGGATGATGTCCACGCTGTAGTCGTAGGCCGCCCTCCCGTCAGTCATCGGTCGGTTGACGGCCGAGTTGTAACCGTAGAAAGCGCTTTTGAACGAGATCGAATTGATGCCGGGCACGTTCTTGAAGTGAAGAGTGCTTTCTTTGTATTCGACTGCAGTAGATACGACGACTGCGCAATGGATCAGAATCGCGGCAACTGAGATGACCTGTTGGCGGGGCGTCACGTAATTCCGTCCAAGCTATGAATGATCAGGAGCCGGATCGCTATTTCCGGGATTCGACGAGAGCCTTCATTTTTGCAGCCAGCTCATCCTTCGTCTTCTTGTATTCTGGCTTTTCCGCGAGATTCACCGTTTCGATCCCGCCATTCGAGTAGTCGTAGAGCTCCTCGCCAACAGTCTCGCCCGTCTTTGGATGGATCCACAGCGTGTAGCGCCAGTTTCCGGAACGGAGGCTGTATCCCATCGCGCGACCCGGCCGCTCGACCTGGGAAAGTGCGGGAGCCTCGGAAGGAAGGGATCCTCCTTTGAGAGACTGTGAAAGGTCGCGCCCCTTGAGCCCGTCGGCGGCCTTCACTCCGGCAAGCGAGCAAAGCGTCGGATACAAATCGATCAGCTCGATGTTTCCGTCAACGCTGCGGGGCGCAAGGCCGGGTGCATGGAGGATCAGAGGGATGCGGGTCGCGAGTTCGGTGTTCACGTATTTCACCCACTGGCCGAGTTCGCCGAGGTGAAAGCCATTGTCACCCAGCACGACGACGATCGTGTCTTTTGCGAGGCCGAGCTTGTCGAGCTCCGCCAGCAACTGCCCGGCAAGATCGTCCGAGAAGCTGGTCGCGGCGAGATACCCGTGGATCAATTCCCGCGCCACATCATCCGTCAGCGGGCCGTCCTTCGGGATCCCCTGAAAAGCGCGAAGCTCAAGCCAGTTCCAAAATGCAACCGGCGACGAGCCAGCAGGCACGTCTTTCGAATCCGGCAGCCGGATCGCGCTGCGGTCGTACATCTTCCAGTATTTTTCGGGCGCGGCGAAGGGCAGGTGCGGCTTGTGAAACCCGACTGCGAGAAAGAACGGCTTCTTTTCCGCGGCGAGCCGATTCAGTTCCTCGTGCGCCTTGACGGAAATTTTTTCGTCCTCATAAAGGTCGCGTCCCTCGCGCCCGATTTCCACCGGAGGCCCGACTTTCCACTCACTGTCGTTGTTGGCGGCGTTTTCCTCGTGGATGCGCCGGTTTTCCTCGTGGGCATACAGGGCGTCCTGCTTATAAAAATATTCGGCGTTCCAGCTCTGCGGGTCGCGGACCCGCTGGTCGAAGACTTTGCCGATGCTGACCGTCTCGTATCCCGCCCGTTGGAAGGCCTGCGGGAGGGTAAGCAGATCGGGCTGGCGCTCCCGCAGCTTGGCATGGTTGCCGTAGATGCCAAGCTGGTCCGGGGTGAGCCCGGTGAGGGTGCTGGCACGGGACGGGCCGCAGACCGGATACTGGCAATAGGCATTTGAAAAGAGGAGCGACTGCTTCGCAAGCGCGTCAAGATTCGGCGTCTTCGCGCGGGGAACCCCGTAGGCACCGAGCTCGGTCCGCATGTCGTCAAGGTAGATGAGCAGCACATTCGGCTTCGGATCCTGTGCGCGGACTGCCGCGCCGGACAACAGCAGAGCGGCAAGCGTCAAAGCGCCGGAACGAATCAGGAGGTTGTTCATCGATTAATGGGCTCCGCCGTTTTTTGCTTCATATTTTTTCTTCATTGCGGCGACCTTTTCCGCGAAGGCTTTGCTGAATGCGGGATCGAGGAAGGGATCCTTGGTTTCCTTGCGCCACTCTGCGATCCGGGCGGACAACCGGGCGACGAGCTCCCTGTTGGCGGGATCGGCGGCGAGGTTGCGATGTTCGTGGGGATCGGCCGAGACATCGAAGAGCTCGAACTCCGGAGGATTGTCGACACGATCGTAAACCTCGCGGATCGGGGAGCCCTCGTATTTCGG
>Ga0247840_10002404_pt1 | contig 33402 bp, 28 predicted proteins | sample LaCruzMarch2015__FD_192404 | JGI IMG/M metagenome (GOLD analysis project Ga0247840, IMG submission 192404) | Freshwater microbial communities from meromictic Lake La Cruz, Castile-La Mancha, Spain - LaCruzMarch2015_17m | ecosystem: Environmental > Aquatic > Freshwater > Lake | place: Spain...
CCACGGCATGTATTGTGCGGATCCTGTCGCAGGTTGGCGTCAATCCCCTGCAGTACGGAACGGACACGGAGCCTGCGGGCCACGGCATAATGGAATGGTAATGGGGTCCAGTGATTCCCGTCGCCAAAGCTGCAGGATTGTCCGTTTGGGGTGAAATCCAGCGGAAACTCCAGCGTCTTGCGGACTCCCGGCAACTGCATTAGGGGATGTCGGCGGCCGGTGCTGTTCTCCCAGCTCAGAAGATACATAAAGGCATAGTACATGCCGTAATTCCAATAGGCGATACCCTCTGGCCAGGCCCCGGATGTCTTGTCGAGATGCCGCATGAACGGGACGAAGGATCTCTCCACGCGGAACAGAAGTTGCCTGGCTTTCGGCAGGTCATCATACATGGCCAGGCACAGCATTCCAAGGCCCCCGGCGCAGACCGTATTCCAATTAGAATCGGCTTTGCCGAACCACCAAGCCGCATGTGGCCGACAATGCACGGCTCCGGAGGCGAGCGGCCATTGGATCGCGATATCCTGAAACAACTGCTTCTCCGCGGCCGACAGCGTATCGTGAAGAAGATCATAGGCAATGGCCAGCGTGGCCGAGTTTTCGCCGTAACTCAGGTCATAGATTGCGGTCGGCCGGTAATCCCCCTGGCGCCAGGTGATCCATGACCAGCATTTCCAGTCGCCAATCATGCGGATGTAAGCGATAGTGGCATTGCGGTAGCGGTTGTTATCCGTTTGCCGCCAGCGTGTCAGCAGTGTCAGGACACGCGTTTGGACTTCCCGGGCGCGGATGAGAAAGGAGTTGTGCGTGTCGGGGTTGAACGTCAGCGAAGGCATCCGTGCCCAATTCGTGGCGTTCCTCGCGACCCACGCATAGGCGGTCTTGAGAAAAGGCGATTCGGGTTGCCGCTGCAGGCGGGACAATTCCTTCGGACCAATATAAAGTCGTGGATACGAACTCAGTTTCATTCCGGTTTCCTTTTCTTGCGGATTCCGGCTTTGCCAACCGGCTCCGCCGAGACACGTGCCGCGGGAAACTCTTGTTGCCGAAAGAGAAGCTCAGCGGCGGTGGTCAGCCGTCCGCTAAAGCGTCTGGTTCGATTGCCTTTGGCAAACGCCACATTTTTAACGGTGGTGACGCGGACCAGGCAAGTGTAGAACAGCCGATCCATTCTTTCGCTTGAGCCCAGCCCTCCCGGGCGTTGTAAAACAGCCACAACTTACCCTCATACCAGCGCAAGTCGAGTTGGTAAATCAATGCGTTTTTCCAGCCTTTTCCCGACGGCATGATAATCGGGTTATAGGGGGCGTCGTGCCATTTAATCCCGTCGTTGGACATCAGCACGCCTATCGCTGAACGCGTGTGATTGCTCTCATCAATGTATATGCCATTCGCCAGGCCTAGAAAAATGTCATTGTACCTGAATACCTTCATCGCGCCCGAACCGTAGTTACGATAATGGTTCCCCGGATCAGGTCCAAGGATTGGCTTGTCATGTTTCACATACGGTCCAAGCGGGTTGTCTGATTCGGCAAAACCGATATACTTGGGTTCCTCGAAGTTCATGTCGTGCATCCAAACCGTTCCCCCGCAGTAGTAGAGCCGGAATCGACCGTCAGGAAGCATGACAAGATTCGGATTCCGTACTTGTACCACGCGGCCTTCATGCTCCCAATCCAAGTCTGGGACAATTATTTCGACGGGATCGCTCCAGTGCACAAGATCGGTTGAGGTTCGCGCGCATATAGTGGAGTCAGGCGAAACAGGCCAATTATGCAAGGAATAGTACGCAATCCATTTTCGGCCGTCAGAGGTCACGCAGGTCGGACCAGAATTCCAGAAATAGTTGTATAGTAAAGTCCAGTCAACACCGTTGCGCGAATCAAACCGATAAAAATGGCCGCTACCAATGGAAAACAAGTGCCATCTGTCATCGAATTCGCCCGGAAGAATGACTTGTGGATCACCGATAACACCATCGGGACGATCCTTTTCCACGGGACCGATAAGCGGATTTTGAGCCAGATCTTCCCATTTGTCTGCCTCCCAAGCTGGAAATTCCATATGCTTTTTATCCTTAATTCGGTTAACCTTTAATTCTTCCAAGTTTCAATAACTGTGACATGAATGTAATACACATGAATATAATTGTAAAGAATCAGATATAAGTTGTTTTTTTTGATTCATATCTCATTAGCCGATAACATTAAAGGCGTGATTAACGCGGCCGAATGAATCTGTTTATTCTTTTCTGTCTGTTTATTCTTTTCTTGCCAATGTGTCGGGTAACTCGGTATCGTTATAAATAACTTATAAGGTCGCGCCAGGCGAGAAACGTTAATCCAGTACGCTATGGCGGAGCACGTCGCGGGAATGACATAAAAAAACAGGGGGCGGCAACAAATGAAAATATATTTCACCATGTTTTTCATTTTGTCCTTTCTTGTGTCAATGGGGTTTGCGCTCTCGTCCGATGAAATAAAAACCGAGTGCAGTGGCCGTGCGCGCGTTGTCTGGTGTCAGGATGCCGGCGAGGGCTCGGATGCCGGCGCAGAAGGAAATAATTTGCGGCTCGTGGGATTTGACACAAATGACGGGCAGGGCGAAAGGTGCATCCTTGCCAATCTTTCGAATTATGCCAAGCCACTGCTGACGCCGGACGGAAACAAAATTATTTTTTCAAACCGGCAGACCGGACAAATCCATATCGTAAACTGGGATTCGTCAGGCCAGAGGCAGCTTGCCTCTGGTTTTGCGCTCGCCGTCTGGCGGGATTCGTTGACCGAGACTGACTGGGTTTATGCCGGCACTATCAGCAACCAAGCCGATTCAGTTGTCATTAATATTTGCCGGTTCCGGCTGGATAAGCCGGAAGTGAGCGAGCCGGTCTGGAGCAAAACACCGCTTAATATTGACAATTTCCAGCTTTCCGCTGATGGAAAACGGGCCAGCGGACAATTTCCCTGGCCATCCTGCGGTATTGCCGTTCTGCCTGACCGCGGGTGGAAAAAATTCGGCGACGGATGCTGGCCATCACTTTCGCCGGACAACAATTTACTGCTTTGGATATTTGACGGCGCCCATCGTAATTTAACTCTTTTCCGGACAAAAACCGATGAACGCTGGGTAGTGAACATTAACAATGCGCCCGGCATTGACGGGTTTGAGGTTTATCATCCGCGTTGGAGCAATCATCCGCTTTTCATGGTCATGACCGGTCCTTACAAGCTTGGCGACGGGGCCAACCGCATCTGTGGCGGGGGGAAGGATGTTGAAATATATCTTGGTAAATTTTCCGGAGACTTCAAAAAAATTGAGCGCTGGATTCAAGTCACCCATAACCAGTTCGCCGATTTCTTTCCAGATTTGTGGCTCGCCAAGCCGAGCTGTCCCGCCCTACCAGTGGAAAGTGACCTGCAAGAAAAGAAAAAAGCGTCCGCTGACGCATGGCCGGGTTCATTTGATGGCCTTGTTTTCTACTGGCAGAATCGGTCAAAAGCGAACACGTTCACGGATCCTGTCACTCAACTTTCCTGTGTCTGCCGCGCGGAGGCAAAGGGGCGCGCCAGATACGGCCGGCATTTTGAGATGGCGCCATCCGGCGGGGCATTTATCGCCGATGGCGGAGCGGGTGAGCTGATTGAAAAATGTGCCGCAAGCCGCCAGCTTGGAATAGAGGTTTTGATTATACCCATGAATGGGAATTACAATATTGTAGCCGGGGTCGGTGACCCCGGATCGGCCTCATCGAGGCCGACTACAGCCTGCCCTGAGCAAGGCCGAAGAGTTATCAGTTGCCGAAGGCCTAATTTAAATTCAGACGGAAATAATAATCTCTTGCCGATTATCGGTTATGCCTCGCAGGCGGCGGAGTGGAATTTTATGCTTGGTCAAAAGGAGAATCAACTTGTTTTTCAAATGCGCGCCGAAAAAACAGGCAGAAATTATATTTTATCTCTTGGCGCCCTGGCAAGCAATGTGCCAAACCATATCGTTGTCAGTTGTTCATCTTCAAGTGTTACCTGTTATCTGAACGGGAAGCAAATCAGTTGCCATGATTCTGTCTTTGGCGGAAACTGGGAACGGGGATTAATTATGTTTGGGAACGAATCACGCAGGGAATACCCGGTGGATCCGGTCGATGGCAAATCGGACTGGAAAGGGCTGATTGAGAATGTTGCCTTGTATTCGCGCTGGATTGGTCCGGAAGAAGCGCGGAAGAAATACAGCTCCAGCGTTGCCGCCAGTACCGAGCGGAAACCGCTTCCCGTTTTATCGGTGAATGCAAAATTGATTTCCATGCCGATCGTTCCGGTGCCGGAATCAATTGCGCCTTATCGGCGTGCCCTTGCGGTTGGACAATACCGGATAGAGCAGGTAACGGAGGGAACGTGTTCCAATCGGGAAGTGATGGTGGCGCAGTGGGTAATTCTTGATGGCCAGAAGTTGAAGTCGGCTCAACATCAAAAAGGGAAAAAATATCCGCTGCGACTTGAGCAGTTTTCAGATCATCCGGAACTTGAGGGCGAACGTCTGATCATGGACAGCGACCGGTTTGATTTGCCGCTCTATTATGATGTTGGTAATTAATTCGGGTTCAACGTTCAAAGCTGGATAATCTTGAACGTTGAACCGGAAACCTTATAACCTTAAGACTTATGGTTTTCAGTTCCCACATTTTTCTGTTCTACTTCCTGCCGTTGGCGCTGATCCTGTATTACGCCATGCCCCGGCGGGGGAAACATCTTCTGCTGACCATCATCAGCTACGGGTTTTACGGCTGGACGAATCCGCTCTTCATGGGCCTGTTGCTGTTCTCCACGGCCGTGGACTATTTCTGCGGGCTCCTGCTGGCCTACAATGGCTTCCGGTGGACGGGGCCGATCAGCCGGCTGGCTCCGGTTGAACCCCGCACACGGTTCCAGCGGCTGGCGCTCATTATCTCGCTCTCCTCAAACCTGTGCCTGCTGGGATTCTTCAAGTATTTCAATTTCGGCGTGGAGAATGTGAACCTGCTGTCCGACGCCCTTGGCCTTGCCTGGCTCCGGCTGGATTTGGCATTCAAGGTGACGCTGCCGCTCGGCATCAGTTTTTACACATTCCAATCAATGAGCTATGCCATTGACGTCTACCGCGGTCAGGCCAAGGCGTTGCGGAATTTTGTTGATTTTGCCTGTTTCGTGTCCATGTTTCCCCAACTTGTCGCCGGCCCGATTATCCGTTTCCAGGACATTGCGGATCAACTGGCCTATCGCACATATTCTTTGGAAAAATTCAGCCGCGGCGTGGCTTTCATGAGCCTGGGATTGGCCAAGAAGATTATGCTGGCCAATCCATGCGGGAAGGTCGCCGATGTCGTGTTTGGCGCCGGGTCCGTCGGCGCCGGCGACGCATGGTACGGCGTACTGGCTTATGCCTTCCAGATTTACTTTGATTTCAGCGGTTATTCCGACATGGCCATTGGCATGGGGCTGATGCTGGGCTTTGTCTTTGCCAAGAATTTTGACTCGCCCTACTGGTCGCAGTCCATCACTGAATTCTGGCGGCGCTGGCATATCTCCCTCTCCACCTGGCTGCGGGACTACCTGTTCACCCCGTTGAGCTATGCGCTCCTGACCGACCGGATGCGGAACAGGATGGTCCGGGAGAAATTCCGCTTCAATTACCCGGCGCTGGCCGCCGTTCTGATCGTATTCATAATCTGCGGCCTCTGGCATGGCGCCGGCTGGACTTTTATCGTTTGGGGCGCCATTCATGGCGGCGTGCTGGTGGTGGAGCAACTCCGGGGCAAAAACAGTTTCTACTGGAAAATGCCCAAGGCCGCGCGGGTGGCCATAACATTTCTCCTAACCACCCTGGCCTGGGTCTTTTTCCGCGCAAGCGATATGACCAGTGCCATCGTCTACCTGAAAAGCATGTTTGGGCTCGGGGCGGTGCAGGACGGAACCGGGCTTGTCGGCGGACTGATTTACCAGCCCTATTACCTCATGACATTCGCCATGGCCGCCGGCATTACGTGGCTGATGCCGCAGACGTGGGACTGGTCCCGCGTCATCACCGGGCCCAAGGCCGTGATCGTCGTCCTTTTACTGGTATTGTCCCTCGTTGTGCTGGCAACCCAGGCGTACAACCCGTTTATTTATTTTATCTTTTAAAGAAAGGCACAAAGTGGCAAAGGTACATAGGCACAAAGTAAGAAGATTGTCATTCCCGACCTGATCGGGAATCCAGAGAAAGGTAAATCAATCCTGGATTCCCGCTTTCGCGAGAATGACAGAAAAGAATGGGCGAAAAATAATTTTAAAAGTAATTTTAATGACTAACAATCCAAAATATTCAAGTCGCGAAGCGCAGGCGATGGCCGAGATCGGCCAGACGACGATTCGCCCAGGCTTGGCCCGGCTGTTGACGATGGTTTTTCTCTTCGCCATCGGCATAGTTCCGCTCACGCAGCAGGTCGCGGATATCCGCGACTGGCAGGCTGGTCGGCGCGCGTCCCCCCGGCCGCAGTGCTACGACATCTTCCGCAACCCGCCGGGTGTTGCGCCGGCGATTGCCCAGAAAGGAATGCCGTTGGTCCGGCGTGTCATCGCGGCCAATCGCGCGCTTATGCGCGCCATGCGCGCCTATGAAGAGCAACTTGAAAATGATTCGGTCGTTGACGGATGGGTTCGTGCCCCGACGCAATATATTCTGACCCGTTGGTTGGGCGCCGGCAACGATAAAACTTACTGCGGCCGGGGAGAATGGCTTTTTTATCGTCCTGATATTGATTACGTTATTAATCATGGATTTTTAGAGAAAGGGGTGATGGCCCGCCGCGCGGCGTCCGGCCCTGAGACGGCGGCGGCGCCCCAACCCGATCCGCGCCCGGCAATTATTGCCTTCAACACGGAACTTGCCGCCAGGGGAATAAGGCTCATTCTCATGCCGACGCCCGTCAAGCCGGTTATCCATCCGGAAAAATTCGCCGCCGGATTTGAGAATGCAAAATCTCCGGTTCAAAACAGCTCATATCGGAATTTTATCAAAGGTCTTGAAAGCGCCGGTGTGCTTGTTTTTGATCCGGCGCAAATGCTGGTTGGTGATAAACTGGAAAACAAGGGGGATCAATTCCTTGCCGGCGACACTCATTGGCGGCCGGAAGCGATGGAGCTGTGCGCCCGCTTGTTAAGCGGTTTTATCAAGCAGAACGTCCATCTGGCTACCGAACCGATGGTTGGTTATACCTCTGCGGGAACAAATATTGTTCAGCGCGGTGATATTGTCGCCATGCTCCGCCTGCCGGAAAGAGGGGAAAAATATGGCGCCGAGAATGTTTGCATTCGTCAAATCTTTGAACCGGATGGCCGGCCGTGGCAGTCATCCAAGGAGGCCGACATTCTTGTGCTTGGCGATAGCTTTGCAAATGTTTATTCGCTTACGGCCATGGGGTGGGGGGCAAACGCCGGCTTGGTTGAACAATTGAGTTATGAAATGGATAGAAAAATTGACCGGATCACCGTCAATGATAACGGCGCCTGGGCCGCGCGCGAACAGCTCATGCGTGAATTGGCCGGCGGAAAAGACCGGCTGGTCGGCAAACGGGCGGTCATCTGGCAATTCGCCGTGCGGGAATTGACGGAGGGCGACTGGAAAATTCTGCCGCTTAGGCCGGGGTTGCTTGTAGTCGGCTTCGCTGAAGCCGGCCTGCCCGCCGAAGCGGCTTCAGCGCAGGCGGGTCCGGGGTCATTGCCCCCGGCTACAACTGCCTTGTCGAAATTCATAAAATTGTCGGCCGGGTCGAAGTTAAATATCAGCGGCACTATCAAGACCGTTACCCGCGCGCCGCGTCCGGGTTCGGTTCCTTATGCCGATCATATAATCACTGTCCACCTGGCCAATGTTTCGGACAATACAAACGATTACGGCCAGGCGCTTGTGTATTTAATGAGCATGACCAATCATGTTTTGACCAAAGCCGCCGGCCTAAGGGTGGGGGACACGGTCAGTATGCGCCTGCGTCCCTGGTCGGAAGTATCCACAAAATACGAACGCATTAATCGCACCGACCTTGACGATCCCGAACTTCTGGTCCAGGAGCCATGCTGGGGGGAGCTTCTTCCTGACAAATGATTGTCACCGCTGCACACGCCCGGATGCGTCGCCGCCGGAAAGGGCTTCCACTTCCTTCACCGAGACACGGTTGAAATCGCCGGGGATGGAATGCTTCAGACAACTGGCCGCGACCGCAAAGTTGAGTGCATCCTCATGTTTTTTGCCGGTAATTAATGCATAAATAAGCCCGCCGGCAAATGAATCGCCGCCGCCTACCCGGTCAACAATGTCCGTAATTTCATAACGTTTGCTGACGATGAATTCTCTCCGATCGTTCAGACAGGCCGCCCATCCATTGTGGTCGGCGCTGCGGCTGGAGCGGAGCGTAATGGCAATCATCTTGAGATTCGGGAAAGCGCCCAGAACTTTATTGGTCAACTCGCGGTACATGTCTATATTGAGTTCTCCCTTTTCAACTTTGACATCAATTTTGATGCCAAGTGATTTCTGGCAGTCTTCCTCGTTGGCGATGCCGATATCAACGTATTTCACCAGCTCAGTCATGACTTCCGGGGCAGTCTTACCGTATTTCCACAACTTGCCGCGATAGTTAAAATCGCAGGAGATGGTCAGCCCGCCATTTTTTGCGGCTTGCACTGCTTCCAGCGAAAGATCAGCCGCCGACTGCGTGATGGCGGGGGTAATGCCGGTAATATGGAACCAGTTCGCCCCTTCAAAAACTTTTTTCCATTCAATTATGCCCGGTTTAGCTACTGCAATGGCTGCGCCGTCGCGGTCGTAAACTACTTTTGATCCCCGCTGATTGGCGCCGTTTTCCAGAAAATAAATGCCCATCCGTCCGGCGCCATGCACGATGAGCGAGGTGTCAACGCCAAAGCGTCGGAGTTCGGCAATGCATGAATCGGCAATTTCGTTCTTGGGCAGGACGGTGACAAACGCAGTGTTTAAGCCAAAGTTTGCCAATGAGACGGCTACATTTGCCTCGCCGCCGCCGAAGGTGGCTTCCAGAACCGGCGTTTGAAACAGCCGCTCAAAGCCGGGTGATTTTAGCCGGAGCATGATTTCTCCGAAGGTGATTACTTTATTAGTCATTGATCAGTTTCCTTTCTTGTTTTATGCATGGACAATTAAAAGTTGCCACAAAGAAGCACAAGAAGCACAAAAAATATATTCAACAATCCTGTGTGTGAATTTTGTGCCTTTTTGTGGCAACTTTGAAATTCCTATGCTTTGAATTAAACCGTGAACTGTGAACCCCTGAACGTTGAACCTCATTTCTTCTGCAACAAATGAATCGCAAAGCCGCCGAATTCACCCTTCAAATACACAGCCACATAATTGTCGGCGGCGTCCTTCTTGGCGGTATTCATATCCACCGCGATACCCTTGCGCTCAAGCCAGGCAACGGCGCGCGTGATGGAGTTGGTTGCCACGGCAATATGTCCGTTTGCGCCCAACCCCTTGCCCTTGTTCACCTCAATGCCCTTGCCGGCAAAATTTGAACTGTTGCCCTCCTTCAATGCAAGGTTGAACATGGCGGATAAGTTTTTGGCAAGTTTAAGCGATGAATCCGCCTCGGCCGAATTTATGCCGATATGGCCAAGGTCAAACCCAAGCATGATATTAATGGCTTCGCGGGTCAGCCTGGTTATCTCGGCAAATTGTCCAGCCTTTATAAATTCATCCTTGACCATCCACGTCCCGCCGCAGGCAAATACTTTGGGGAACAAAATGTATTCGGCAAGATTGGCCGCGGTAATGCCGCCGGTGGGAATGAATTTAACTTGTGCATAAGGCGCGCTCATGGCCTTTAGCGTCTTGATTCCGCCAAAGGCGTCGGCGGGGAAAAACTTCACCACGTCCACTCCGTGATCCAAAGCCATCTGGATTTCGGTCGGGGTGGCAATGCCCGGAGTGATCGGCACTTTGCGCTCAACGCAATATTTAACCACTGCCGGACTTAAACCGGGCGTAACGATAAATTTTGCCCCGGCGGACAGCGCCCGTTCGGCCTGCTCAATATTCACAACCGTGCCGGCGCCCACCAGGACATTTTTACATTCAGAAGAAATTGCCTTGATGGCGTCCTCGGCGGCGGCCGTCCGGAATGTTATTTCCGCCACGGGGAGCCCGCCTTCGGCCAATGCTTTTGCCAAGGGCACGGCGTCCTTGGCATTATCTATTTTGACGACCGGGACTATACCCATGTCATTTATTGTTTTTAATGTATCCTGCATGTTTTTTCCTTTCTATGGTTCAAAGTTCACGGTTCAGAGTTCATAGTTTTTCTTCATCATTCTTCAACTGTGAACGATGAACCCTGAACCGGAAAACTATTCATTCAAATCGGTTCACCGCATATTTCGGTTTCCCGCCGGACAGCACGTCCCTGACATTTTCCGCCGCCTTGCGTTTCAATTCGCTCTGGGCCTCTTCCGTGTACCAGCCGGCATGTCCGGATACGGTTATATTGTCAAGTTTCAACAAAGGATTATCGGGCTTGACCGGCTCGGTCTCAAAAACATCCAGGCCGGCGCTGTTAATCCAGCGCCCAGAAAGAGCTTTATGCAGGGCGCGTTCGTCAATAATCGGACCGCGGGAAGTATTGATGATAATGGCGGTCTTTTTCATTTTTTTAAATACTTCTTCATTGAACATGCCGCGGGTTTTATCGTTTAAAGGCATGTGAATTGAAAAATAATCGCCTTCATGGAGCGCTGTTTCCCAATCGGTTTTTTCCGCGCCGGCCGCGTGGATGGAAGCTTCATCAAGGAAGGGATCAAAAACCAGCACGCGGCCCAATTGGAACCCCGCGAGCTTGCGATGGAAAATACGGGCGATCTGGCCGAATCCAAAAAAGACAAAGGTCTTGCCTTTGATGCGCCATTGCGGCCCGTCGGCCTGCGTTTTCCAGATGCCTGACCGGAGCTGTCTGTCGCGCAAAGCAACTTTGCGCACACAGCTTAAAAAAAGCGAAAAGGCCTGATCGGAAACGTCCTCGGCGCAGTAGTCGGGCACATTGGCGACCAGATTTTTTTGGCGGTCGCATCAGCCACGGCGACGTTGTCATATCCGACCCCGTACCGGGAAATGATTTTGCATTTGTTAAGCGCGGCAATCACCTTGGCGTTAATCGGCGCGAGGTTGACGATAATGCCGTCGGCATCGGCGCAAAGGCGCGCGAGTTCGTCCGGGTTGCTGCTTTTAACTATTTCCGGCGTAATTCCCAGCGGCTTTAATACTTCGGTTTCTTCCTGGTAATGCGTATACCGGTCGTCAAGAATTACAATTTTTTTATTCATGAGTTATTGATTTCGGTTGTTTGGTTCAAAGTTCACGGTTCACGGTTATTCTTGAAATTCTGCATTCTACATTCTTCATTCTTCATTTCTTCCCATCACCCCCAATTTCCGCGGACGGCTCGGCCGCCGGCGTTGGCTTTATACATTGCTTCAATAATCTCAATGCAGGCCAGGCCGAGACTTCCGCTGCAGCCATACATCGGTTCCTTATCCTCAAGGACGCAGTTGACGGCATAAGCCAATTCGTCCACGTAGCCCAGGTTGTGAAATTCGTCCACGGCCGGTTTGGTCCAGCCGAGCGTGTTATCGGCCTTTTCAACCGCGTAGCTGTAGCCGGGACGGGAATAAACGTTCAGGCAGGAGCCCAAAGTCAGGTCAGCCTTGATGTTTCCTCCCGAGCCGTAAATCTCAACCCTGTCTTCCATGCCGCCGACGGTGATGTAATTTCCTTCAATCAGCGCGTGTTCGCCGTTGGCAAATTTCATGATGGCCACGGAAAAATCCTCGCCGCTGTTTTGCTTGTGGACGTAGTTATCATTCAGCCCGCCGTTACATTTGGCGAAAACTTCAACAACCGGATTCCGGCCGCCGTTGGACAGCAAATACAGGACCCAGCCGATGGGATGAATGGCAAGATGAATCAGGCATCCGCCGCCGCAAGTTTTTTTGTTTTGGGCGAATTTGCTGTGGGTGCCGTTATGGCATTCCTTGGCTTTGACGTAAAGCACTTGTCCGATGCCGCCCTCTTTGATGACTGATATGGCGCGGTTAAGCGCCGGCGCGAAGCACCAATCCTCGCCGTAAAACAGTTTCACGCCGGCCTTCCGGCAGGCGGATACCATTTCCCGGCCGTCCTTGGCGGTGGTCGCCAGGGGTTTCTCGCAAAAAACGTGTTTGCCGGCTTTGGCCGCGGCAATGACGATGTCATGGTGCAGAAAGTTGGGCGCGCAGACCGAGACGAGGTCAACATCTTCCGTGGTTAACATTTCGCGGTAATCCTTATAGACCCGCGGGATGTTCCATTTTTTGGAAAACGGTTGCAGGTTGTCAATGGCCGCCACGGCCGTCAGTGCGACCAGTGGGTTGCGGCGGTAGCTGTCGGCATGAAAATCCGCCGCGAATTTTGAGCCCACTATTCCAACTTTGATTTTATTGTTCATGTTTTTTGCCTATTTGGTTTGTCATTCCCGTAAAAACGGGAATCCAGTTCCGGATTGTTCTGGATTCCCGATCAGTCCGCCACGGCGGACATGTCGGGAATGACAACATCATTTCTCATCCGTGTTATCGGTATAATCCGTGGTTTAATTCTTCTCTTGTCATCCCTTCTCCGGGCCGGTGATACCCCAGAATTTATTTTGCAGGCATGCCCGTTCATATTCCATGAAGGCCGCCGTTTCGGTGTAATTCATGACGGATTTATTGATCGTTTCCCGGAAAGATTTGACGCGTGAGGCCGACTTATCCAACTTTTCGGCTTTCATGAATTGTTCCACCTTGGTGTCGGCTTCCGTGTAATGGACCAACTGGTACATGCGGGTGAAATCGCGGACCGGCTTGGCGGTTTTGATCAGCCGGTGGCCGGATGGTTTTTTCTCCTGTTCAAATATGCGTTCAACATAAACGCCTTTGTCGGCAAACTTGCTTTCCGGCGTGTCAATGAAAGCGGTCTTGTTGTTTTTTCCCTTCATCAAAAATTTGCCGGCGGCGATGACAAGTTCCCGCGCCACGGCCTCGTCATCGGCGATGAAAGGGCCGACGAACGGACGGATGCGGCCGGGCCGCGTAAAACAGTAGCCCTTGATGACGCCATTGTCGTCCCGGTACAGGAAACAGCCTTCCTTACTATCTGAGTTACTTGCCAGAGTTTTTTTATGCTGACCTTGTACCCACCCCCCGCTTTGCGTACCCCTCCCAGGAGGGGAGCATAACATTTTGTCCCCGAACTTCCTAAAGTCCCCTCCATTGGAGGGGTGGCCGAAGGCCGGGGTGGGTTCCGGTTCAACTTTCGCGATAGATTCATCCATATAAAGTTCCCGCATTATCTCAGCGCGTTCCATGAATGCAGAGGCATCATAACGGATGACTTCATCCAGGTCTTTTTTTGTTACGGTGGCCACGTGATGTTCGTCATATTTCTGACCGGCGAATTCAGCAAGCTCAAAGACCGAGCGCCAGATGCGGTAAGAATTCACATAACCCAACGCTCCATAAACCGTGTTGCCCATGGGTGTGGCGTCCAGGCCGTTGATAACTTTGCCGCTGTCAATTGCATATTTGACGCAATGTTGCATCATGGCGTTGGCGATGCCCTGCCGGCGTGCCTCGGGATGGACCAGGATCATGCCGATCCAGGTGTTATTTTCCCCGAGCGGCAGGGTTGAACAGGTGCCTACCGGGATATCAAATCCTTTCCCCTTGAGCCTGGCCACGAAAGTGCCGTTGGGGTCGAGGTCAATCATGCGTTTGATATCCTGTTCGGTCTGGTTCCAGCCCGCGCGCATAGTCAGCAGGTGTATGCTATCGCCATGCCGGCCGATTTTTTCCAACTGGAACATCTTTGTGTTGATGACTTTTACTCCGGCCGGCAAGTCAATGCGCATTTTTTCCGGCACTTTGATCAGGATTTTTCTGCCGCTGCGCGCGACGATTTCAATCTCCCGTTCGGCGGCGAACGGCTCGCCATTCGGGTTGTTAATGCGGAAACAGCCGTAGAGCGCATCAACATATATGTCCTTGCCGAGAACAATTTCGGTCGTTTTTTCAGGATGCGATTTTTTAATAAGTGCTTTCATGGTTTTTTCTTCAATGGACCGGTGTTTTTCATGGTTATTGCGCCCTGCGGACAAATATCCATGCAAGTCGAACAGGCCAGACATTTCGCGACCGTTATCCGGCATTTGCGTTCAACGATTTCAATGGCATTACAATGGCCTATTTTTTCGCACAGTCCGCAACCATTGCATTTTGCCAAATCCACTTCGGCGTAGCCGCCGTGCAGGGCCAATTTATCGGCGGAGGTGATCTTTTGCAGGGCTAGATCGCGGAAATCGCGATAACTTTTATAGCCGTGCCGATCCATGAATTCCTGCATTTGCTTAAGCCATTTGGGCAAAAAATCAAAGCCGCGCAACATGGTCTCGGTACAGACGCCGATCAGGTCAGCGCCGCACATGATATATTGGATGGCATCCTTGGCCGATGCAATGCCGCCCGTGCCGAGAATGAAGTGGGTGACACCCACTTTTTTACGGATTTCATAAACATCCCGGAGAGCGAGCGGCTTGATCCAGGGGCCGGAAAAACAGGCCATGGTCGGTTCGTCCTGCAGGCGGTAGGGACCCTGTTTGATGTTTTCAATGTCAAATTCGGCAATCGCCAACCGGTTGGCAACCGAGACCACGCAGTCAACCCCCTTGTCAAAGCAGGCCTTGGCCACGTCGCCGATATGGCCGCCTTCCGGCGTAATTTTTACGAAAACCGGAATCTTGACCGCCTTTTTCACGGCTTCCGCGATGGTGCTGACCACGGCCGCATTTTGGCCCATGCTGGCGCCGGTCTGCGCCGTGCGTTTTTCTTCTGAAAGCGTCACATTAAAGGACATATTGGGACAGCACATATTGAGTTCAATAATATGCGCGCCGGCGGATTCGGCCTTGCGCGCCATATTCTCCCAACCGACCGTGCCGGGTTTGTCGCCCGTGTAGGTGATATTGGCAAAGAGCAGCAGATTTGGCGCGCATTTCCGCCCTTCCTCAAGCAGTTTGAGGCATTGGTCAAAAGTAAGCCGTTTTTCAGCGGTGAAGGCGTGATATTTTTCGCCGTTAAACCAGCGGTAGCGCGGCGGCAGGCTGATGTATGGTTCGGGATCAAACGCCAGTTTGAGACTGACGCCGGCCCAGCCGGATTTCTCGGCCAGAATCAACTGTTCTTTCCATTTGACCGTCGGGCCGGATGCGACCACGAAGTTGTTGCGGAATTTGACGTTGCCGATGGTCAAGGCCAACCGGCCATTGTCCTGATAAGTCGGAGATGTTTTTTTCATAATAAACAGGTCATTTCTTTATTGCTATCGTTTGCATAACGCACTGAAAAATTGTGTCCTTCGTTTTTCTGCGGACCAGGATAAACGGAATATACACTCCTATAAGATGCGACGGTGAATAGCCAGTATATATTTCCGTCCCCGGTGCCCCCGCCACCCGGATCTCAAACTTTTTCCCGGTTGGGGAGAAATTACCGTCCGGCCATCCTCCGTCCTTGAATATTGCCGTCCAGCCGTCGTCGGTTGTTGTGCGGGAAACATTCACAAAATATTCATATCCACCTTTGATCTGATCAAAACGTCCTTCTTCCATGGAGAGCGATGGGATTTCAACCATTCCGCGTCCGTGCAAGATATAGTCGTAAGTGTGAAGATCGCCGGAAGTAATTTCAAACCTATCCGTCAATGAAGCGTCCTTTATTGACAAGGTTCTTGTATAACCGACGCCCGGATAGGCCCAGTCAACGGAAGCGCAGACACTCCGGGTGTTACCGTTAAATTCAATCAATTTGCCCGTGTGTTTAATATCCTCCAATGCATTGTCATTCGCGCGTTCAAACAATTGGTCCTGACAGTCCACCACAACGGTGTTATGGGCTAATGTGCGCCGGAAATATTCCCAATGCTGCCGGCAATGGTAACCGGTGGGACTTCCAGCGTCCTGGATCCAGCGCAGGCCTCCGGCAAACACCTCTATCCCGAGCTTGTCGGGGTGCCCATGCCAGTCGCCGTGCGGGCCATGATCCATCACGGACGCAATGCAGTCCGAGCGCCAATAATTGCTTCCTTCAACGCCCTTGATGATTGTCCAGCCCGATTGTTCAAGATTGCAACTTTTACTCCCGGGCGGAACGGCCTGTATATCTTCCTCTCCAAAAAGCAGGGAGAAAAGAGACGCGCGATCATTTTTTTCAATAAGCCAGCCGTAGGCCGGATCATGGTAGCGCGCATACCCCAGTTCGTAGAGCTGCTCAAAGTCGGCCAGCGCCGTTTGATGGGCATCGTTATTTGTCGGCAGGGACAGGTCCGGAAATGCCAATTTGATCGGAACATCAAGCATGCGCTTGATGAAAGGCGTGTTCCCTCCCTCGGAGAACAGATCAATGCCGATATGCCGGGCCATTTCCGCGGCAAGCATCAGCATGGTGAGGGTGTGCAAGTGGTATCCGAGGCTCCCTTCCCACTGAAGACCGTCACTGCGGAAGGCAATTGTCAAGTGACGCCGGATGCCGCAGTTTTGATCATCAATGGCAAAATTGATAAGTTCCCGGTCTCCGGATATTATTCCGGCGGCAAGCAGGCCGGCGCTGTGACACGTCTGCCAGTTGCAATCGCAACGGTTGTTGGTCTGCAGGTGCCGCGCCGCGGGTAAAATAATATTGTCCAGGACATGCCGGCGGGTTTCTTTGGCTAAGCCGTCCTGCAACAGGTCAAGGCATGTACAGAGATGGGGGAGAACAAGCCCGGTCAGCAGAGTATTACAACCGAAATTATAAGTGTCGGAGGTTACTTCCCCGAATAACTCGGGAAAATTCAGGTTGTTTTTCAAAACTTCTTCAGCACCGGCGGCGAACTGCTGTTCGCCGGAAATGCTGTAAATAACTGCGGCCGCCTCCAGGGCGTTAACCATGGCCCCCAATGTTTTGGGGCAATTAGTCAGGAACACTTCTTCCGCCTTGTGGCGGACGCGCCGGAACGCGTTTTCAGCCCATTTATGTTTTTTGATTTTTTCCCTGATTACCGCTATCTCATTCTGATTTAAAAGCATTCCACAAATCATGTTTTGCTTTCCTTTAAAATTCCGATATTCTCCGGTAGTTTTTCCTCTTTCACCGTCTTCATAGCCATGAACTTTGCGGCGGCGAAGCAGGCCATCCCTCACAGGAAGCTGCGAGCATGGATTTTTCTTTTACGCAGAATTCTTATCAGAATACCTTTGCCGTCTCTACCGCGATTTGCGAATATTTTTACCCGATTTGCGACAGTAAAAATCAGGGCAGGGAACAACGGCGGCGGTAAGCGGTGGGCGTGAGGCCGGTCGCCTTGCGGAAATGTTCGCCGAGTTTATTTGAATCGGAGAATCCGGACTGTTCAGCTACTATGGCCATCGGCCGGTTGGTTTCCGCCAATGATCTTTTAGCCCGATTGATGCGTGCGCGGATTATCGCTTCGTGGATTGAGCAGGAAAGTTTTTCCCGAAACCGCCGTTCAAGATTTCTCCGGCATAATAAAGGCGTGTTTTTGAGCACGTCCAGGACGCTGATTTGTTTCTGGCAATTGGTCGCGATAAATTGCATGGCTTTGCTCAAAACCGGATCGTCAATCGCAAAAAATTCGGTTGACCGGCGGACGACAATATCAAGTGGCGGCAGTTTTATCTGGTACTGACGCGATGTTTTGCCTTTCATCATCAGATTCAGCAGGCGTGCGGCCTCGTATCCGAGGCGGCGGGCGTCGGTGGCGATGCTGGTCAACGGCACGGCGGCCATTTCGCAGAGCATGACATTGTTATCTACGCCGATGATGCCCATATCTTCCGGCACGGCAATGCCAAGCTCGCGGCAGGCGTCAATGACCATGACGCCCACAAAATCGGTGGCGGCAAATATGCCGGTGCGTGGCGGCAGTGATTTCAACCATGATTTCAAATCTGCCGGCATCCAGGAATATTTAAACGAAGGCGTGCGGCAATTTCCAAATGGCGCCAGCAGGCTGCATTTCTGGCCGGCCCTGGCCAAACGTTCAACAAAACCGATTCCCCGCTCGTGCGACCACCTGCGGGGATAATAAAAACCGACGAAAGCAAACGCCCGGCAATCCATGCCCAGCAGGTATTCCGCCGCCATGCGCCCGACGGCGGCATCATCGTTAATGACCGCCGACAGATTCGGGGTGAAAGCGCTGTTCACGGCGCTCACGACCGGAATCCGCAAACCATTGACCACTTTTGCCAGCGGTTTTTCATAGACTTGGACGATGGCGCCGTCGCATTCCTTGAGAATTTGCGGCCAATGATGACTGAAAAATGGATTGGCCGTGATTTGCCACTGCGCCCCGCTGTGGATATAAAGCAAAATGCCTTCCAGCAGGCGGCGGTTATGCTCAAATTCCATGTAAAGCCTGATGCCGACTTTATAGGTCATTATCTCCATTCATGCATAGGTTGATTAGACTGCCGGCGGAAAGCTGTTATGCCGGCGCCAAAGCGGGCGGCGCCCTCCACGGCAGCGTTAAGAAATATCCGGACCAGTCATGCTTGCATTTTTTTGAACCGTTTTCAGATGAAACGAAAAAACCGATCCTTTGCCCAGAGCGCTTTCCACTTCAATATTGGTTTCGTGGATCTGGGCTATTTCCTTGACAATGGCCAACCCCAGACCGGTGCCGTGTTCGTTAACGTCAACGGCCTGATTGGCCCGGAAATATTCGTCAAAAATACGGCTCTGATACTTTTCGTCAATGCCGATACCCTGGTCAATGACCGATATTCTGGCCGATGAATTCGGTTCTTCTTTGATGGCGATGGTCACGGTTGCTCCGCGGGGCGAGTAATAAATGGCGTTTTCAAGCAGATTGGAAAGCAAAATAAGAATCTGATTTTTATTGCACTTTACCATGATACCCCCCGTTGCCGGTACGGATAATATTATTTCCCGTGAAGCGGCCAGTTCGGCCAGATAGTTGACCGTGGAGGTAATGATGCCGTCAAGCGGACAAAGCTCCATTTTAATGTTTTCCCTGACAAGCGATTTTAAATTGGCCAGTTCCAGCATGTCCTTGATGCAATCAGTCAACAGTAAACATCTTTCCTTGATTTTATTGATGATATCCAGAGTCGTCCGCGGAATTTTTCCCACATAACCATCCAGGATTAAATCGGTATAACTCTGGATGGCGGCGAACGGCGCTTTAAGCTGGTGCGTGGCATGCATTAGATATTTCGTTTTCTCGTTATTGATCTGCAGCAGTTTTTCGTTGAGCTTTTCATATTCCAGGATTTTCTTTTCAAGCTCCGTATTGGCTTTTTCAAGTTCCATTGTTCTTTCCAGTACGCGGCGTTCAAGAATAAGGTTGTAGTCTTCCAGGCGGTCGGAAACCTCCTGCTGCAAATCAAGCAAGTGGAAGATAATGCGTGCGTCTTCCGAGCCGATGACCCGCGTCTTTTCCTGCTTTTGCGCAAGAACCTGGGCGAATATTTCCTTGCGGCCGGTTACTTCAAAAATCAAATCAACTTCCTTGTCCAGGCAGATTTCGGCCAGCTGGGTGTGGCATTGAATCCCGTGTTGCCGGGCCAGGGCAATGCCCGGCGCGGAAGCGTTGACGTCACAAACGTGCTTCGTGATGACGCTCGGCATTTTCAGCAGCGTTTCCAGAATAGCCGTTCCGCCTTTACCGGCGCCAATAATTGCGATAACTTCTGTTTTCATCCTGCGGCCAACTTATAGTTTTTCGGGCGATATAAATGCCGAGTAAAAAAAGACTACCAATAAAACGATGAAAATGCTATGTTGTTTTTTGAATAAAACCATTGTTAATGGGTAAATCAATGAAAAAAATATATATTATTGATGATGACCGGAATATTGTTGAGGCCATGAGTATTGTGCTCAAGGCCCACGGCTATGAAGTGGCGGCCCAGTATAACGAGGAAAATGTCATTGAGAATCTCATCGCCCGGAAGCCGGACCTTGTGATCCTGGACGTTATCTTTCCGCAGAATCCAAGCGCCGGCTTTGATATTGCCCGGCAAATCAAGGACAACCCGGCCACGGCTTCTATCCCGATTATCATGCTTTCGGCGATCAACGAAAAAGGAGTCTATGCCGGCACGTTTTCAAATAATGACCGGGACGACACATGGCTGCCGGTTGATCAATTCATAGAAAAGCCGATCCAGAACAATCAACTTTTGCAAAAAATTAAAACTGTCCTTGAACGTAAAAACGCCAACTCCCAAAAATGATCTGCAGAGAAATGTATGCATGGGCGTTTTCCGCCTACGGAGGACATGGTTGCCAGCCGTCGGATGACGGACGCAAAGAGATAAGGTTGTCATTCCCGCGGAAGCGGGAATCCAGAGCCAGAAGAAACATCTGGATTCCCATTTTTATGGGAATGACAGAAAGAAAGATTACGCTGTAAGTAAAGTTGTCCGTCAGCTGACGGATTGCCGAAGGCCTAAATATAAAACATGCGAATTCTTGCCACAGGCGGAGCGGGTTATATCGGCAGTCATACCTGCGTTGAACTGCTTCAGAACGGCCACGAGGTGGTCGTTGTTGACAACCTGCAAAACAGCAAACATGAGGCTGTCCGGCGGGTGCAGGAAATCACCGGGCGCGAACTTTTATTTTATAAGACCGACTTGCGGGATAGAAATGAGCTTGAAAAGATTTTTCGGCAGAATAAAATTGACGCCGTCATTCATTTTGCAGGCCTTAAAGCCGTCGGCGAATCAACTCAAGTCCCGCTGGAATATTACCAGAATAATATCACCGGCACGCTGACTTTGTGCGAGGTAATGAGGCAAGCAGAAGTTAAAACAATTGTTTTCAGCTCTTCCGCCACGGTCTACGGCAATCCGAAAACCGTTCCGATCACTGAGGATTTTCCATTGTCGGCGGCGAATCCTTATGGCAGGACAAAACTAATGATTGAGGAAATACTCGGCGATTTGCTCGTTTCCGACTCCTCATGGAATATCGCCGTTCTGCGTTACTTTAATCCGGTTGGCTCCCATAAGAGCGGGAAAATAGGCGAGGATCCGCATGGCATACCCAATAATCTTTTCCCGTATATTTCACAGGTGGCCATCGGACGACTGAGGGAAGTTTCCGTATATGGCAATGACTATCCGACGCCGGATGGAACCGGCGTACGCGACTATATCCACGTGGTTGATCTTGCAACCGGCCATCTCAAAGCGCTTGAAAAAATCAAGGGCAAGTCGGGGTTGCTGGTTTATAATCTCGGCACTGGCCGCGGTTACAGTGTCCTTGAGGCCATTGCCGCTTTTGCAAAGGCCTCCGGGAAAAAGATACCATTTAAAATTGTCGGCCGCCGGCCCGGCGATATCCCGACCTGCTATGCCGATCCTTCAAAAGCCAACTGCGAGTTAAACTGGAAAGCGCTCAAGGGCATTGACGAAATGTGCGCCGACGTCTGGCGCTGGCAGACGACCAATCCCGATGGGTTTATGGATAAAAAATGAGTGTTCTTGCCGACATTCTTGCGCATCGCGATCTCCTTTCAAACCTGATAGCGCGCAATCTCAAGAGCCGCTATAAAGATTCGGTCTTCGGGTTTCTGTGGAGCATCCTGACGCCTCTTTTTATGGCCGGGATTTATCTGGTTTTTTTGCGGATTCTCGCCCGCGGCGTTCCGATGGAAGAAATATTAATCGGCGTCTTTGCCTGGCAATTTACCGCGCAGTGTATTTTCAACGGTCTGACTTGCATCACCGACAACGGCAATCTGATAAAAAAGGTTTATTTCCCGCGGATTATTCTTCCATTGGCGACCACCATCTCCAACCTGGTTAATTTTCTGCTGACGATAGTTGTTCAATTCGCGCTGGTGGCGATTCTACTGGGCGTGCATGGCCAGCACATGGGCATTGCAGTATTGGCCGTGCCGGCGGTGATTGTGGTTCACTTTGTTTTCTGTTTCGGAATCGTGCTTTTTCTTTCATGTTCCAACGTTTATTTCCGTGATCTTGAACATCTGGTCAATGTGCTGGTCACGGCTTTCTTCTTCATTACGCCGGTCATGTATTCTTACGGAATGGTTGAACAAATAGCCGCTTCCTGCAATCTGCCGGTGTTGGCCGAACTGTATATGGTCAATCCGATGGCGGTCATCATCGGCGCTTATCGCGCCCTTATTCTCCCGGACGTTGCCTTTCCCCTTGGCGCCGGGACTTTTATCGGGATGGGGCTTATGATTTTATTTGTTTTGTTTGCCTTTCGTCTGTTTAAAAAATTGCAGCGTAATTTTTCAGATATGTTCTGATTAAAAAAAGTTTCAAGTTTCATGGTTCTCGGTTCACAGTTGAAGAGCAGGATGAAAATTAAACAAAACAACCCTGAACTGTGAACTCTGAACTTGGAACCCAATTACACATGAACGCGATTGAAGCAAGGCATTTGAGCAAATCCTACCGTCTGCAGGGGTCGGAGCCGCCGACCATGTTCGGCAAGCTGCACCGGATATTTCGACGTGAAAAACCGAAGCTGCTTTGGGCGTTGGACGACGTTTCGTTTGATATCCGCAAGGGCGAGACGGTGGGCGTCATCGGACCAAACGGCTCCGGTAAAAGTTCGTTGCTCAGTCTTATCGCCCGCACCACCGCGCCAACTTCCGGCATCGTAACCGCCGACGGGCGGGTATCGTCATTGCTTGAGCTTGGCGCCGGATTTCATTCCGAGTTGACCGGGCGCGAAAACATTTTTTTAAACGGCGCGATTCTCGGCATCCCGAAAGCTGTTTTGCAGAAACGTTTTGACAGCATCGTTGATTTTGCCGGCGTCCGTGAGTTCCTTGATATGCCGGTTAAATTTTATTCCAGCGGCATGTATGTCCGGCTCGGCTTTGCCATTGCGGTTGAAATGGATCCCGACGTTCTGCTGATTGACGAGGTATTGGCGGTGGGCGATACGGCTTTTCAGATAAAATGCCTGGCGCGTATCCGCGATTTTCAGCGGCGCGGCAAAACCCTTGTTCTCGTGTCGCATGCCCTCCAGACCGTGGAGGAATTCTGCGACCGCGTATTTTTGATTCATAAGGGGAAACTGGTGGTAGAAGGCAAGCCGTCCGAAGTCATTTTTAAATATCTAAAATCTTATATGGGCGAGGGGGGCGGGCTTCACGCCGTAGAATACGGCAATCACGATGTGGAAATCACGAAAGTCCGGTTTATTGACTCGTCCGGCGGAGAAACGGGAACATTTACGAGCGGAGAGCCATTTGCGGTGGAGATAAATTATAAGACCAAAGTTCGCATAGACCGGCCGGTTTTCGGTTTTGCCGTCAAAACCGGCAACGGCTTTTATGTGTTTGGATCCAATACGCAATTCGCCGGTTACACCATTGACTCCGTTGAAGGGCAGGGGGCCATCAGGCTGGAAATAAATCCGTTGACCCTGATGCAGGGCAATTTTTTCCTCTCCCTTTCGGTTCATTCCTGGGATCACGCCATACAATACCACCGGCAGGAGGACTGGTATCCGTTTGTGGTGAAGAATCCCACCCAGGATCAGGGACTATTTCGTCTGAACGCGGAATGGAAAATAACAAGATAGAAGTCAGTAGCCAGTAGTCAGTAGTCAGAAGTCAGAATTAAGAAAATATTCAGACTAAATTCCGGCGACTTATCGGCTTGTTTCCTGTTCTGACTTCTGGCTGCTTTGAAAAAATGGAGGACATCATGGCATTATTAGCTCAGATTAATAACCGCTATTCGGTCCGGTCTTATCAGCAGAAAACGGTTGAAAATGAAAAACTGCTCGTGGTGTTGGAGGCGGCCCGCCTGGCGCCTTCGGCCAAAAATTTTCAGGAATGGCGTTTTGTTGTCGTTCAGGATGCGGCCACGCGGCGCAAACTGATGGTTGCGGCCAATAACCAGGCTTTTGTCGGCGCGGCGCCCGTGGTGATCGCCTGTTGCGCAACCAATACTGATTATGTCATGCGTTGCGGGCAGGCTTCATACCCGATTGATCTGGCCATTGCCATTGATCATATGGCCCTGCAGGCGGTTGAGGAAGGCCTTGGAACCTGCTGGGTCGGCTCTTTCTACGAGGATCAAGTCAAATCCGTGCTCGGCATCCCGAAAGAGGTCAGGGTGGTTGAATTGCTCGTCCTTGGCTATCCGAGGGACAGTATTAAACCGAAAAACCGGCTTCCGGTTGAGAAAATCGCCTGCTATGAAAAATGGCAGTTTTAGCTGGTTATATATTTTCGCTTTTGTTAGTGCAAAGTTTAGAAAACATACTATTTTGAATATAAATGACACCGACTATAACTCATGATCGCAGAGAAGAAACCATTGAGGCAAAAGCGCGTTGGTTTCAGTCTCTTTCAATGGCCGAGTGGATGGAGATGTTTTGCTCGTTCGTTGATCTTGAGCTGAGCATAAACGCTAAGCAGGATCGCGCAACTGACTCATAATATTTGACCGGGCCACATTTTCCGAGCCAGGTAATAGTTTACGCACCAGACATACAGCAATGATGCTCTAATCAACGACCTTCTTTGCCATATTTGGCAATCCATTCGCTGGCATAATCAACCGCAGCAAGACATTTATTACAAAGCGGCGTACAGTGGAAAATCAAACCTTCGACTTTCCCTTCCTTATAAAGTTTGTAGGCATAGTCAAGCTGTTTGACCATGAAATCCTTGCTTAATTCTTTTTTACCGCCAAAGTCCCACATATAAATGCCGAGAAGAGTCGGTTTATCCGGAACGAAAGAGCGGTATTTTCTGAAATTATCATCTATTTTTTGAATGTCACTGCCGCTCCATATCCAGAGCGAAACAAGGTCGACGTATTTCATGATCGGTTTAATTGATGGACATAACTGATGCGTGTACAAAACAATCGCCAGGTCAAGACGACGTTTATAGGCAATGGTCTCTTCGTGAAGTTGTTTCATTTCATCCATGGAAAGAGCAGCTGGCGCCGGTTCGGTTTCGGAATTTTTGTCAAATTCCGGTTTATCGCCAAAACAGAAGAAGTCATCAAGATAATAACCGGTGAGATTCGGCATCGTATCGCGTAAGCCAAACACATAATCTTTTATGGCATAATAGGACTGATTGGAACCCATGGCCAAATTCCAGGCAATTCGTTTAACATCCTTGAACTGTTTGCGGTATTCTTCGTTCGGAGTTCCGCGGCGAATAACACAAACATTCGGAATACCCATTGATTTAATACCTTCCGCCATGCTCATTGGAGCACTTAAAGGAATGTTATATTCTCTTTTAGGTCCATCATAATCCCCCGAGTCATGGCCCCACATCCAAAGACGATCACGCAAATTATTTTCGTAAGCAGGATATTTAACTTCTACGGCACAAGAAAATGTGTTTTTTCGTTTAATGTTTGTATCTCTCATTTAATCCTCCCTTTTAATTTAATTATGTCTTGATTCCGTGATGTGTTCCCCGGTCACTTTTTTATGTCCGGATAAGCAAGTGGACTTTTTTGCGCCGTCATCAACGCTTTCAGGATCTCCTTCATAACACGATAATTTCACGCCTGATTCCTGATAAACATTCCACTCCATTTTCCCGAACCACAACGCCGTCCTCAATGCGAAGGCCGTAACGCGGCGTATAAAGGAAAATGTCAATATTGAACGTCATATTCTCGACAAGTTTCATCTGAAGAGCGGATTCAATGAAAGGGAACTCGCATTCCATCAGTCCGACGCCGTGCGCCGGCCCATAGAGTATGCATTCTCCATAGCCCTGTTGCCGTATGAAATCATGCGTGTATTTTGTAATTTCAGCGCCTGTGCGCCCCGCTCGCATAATGTCCATGGTTCTCTTTTCGGCCTCAAGTCCCACTGTAATAAATTTTTTCAGTTCGGCTGATATTTTACCGAGCACAAAAACCCGGCCGATGCTTGAACTATATCCGCCGAGCCTCGCGCCGACGCAAAGTTGGACAATTTCCCCATTCTTTATGCGCCGATGAGTGGAACGGCTTATGGCCTGATTGGAATTGGGACCCGAACAACACCAGATCGGATAGCCGGTAGTCTCGGCCCCGGCCTTAAGCATTGCATATTCCGCCTCAGCCGCCAGCTCGATCTCGGTCATGTCCGGGCGCGCGGCCTTTAGGGCCGCCATCAAACCAATTTCGGTAATTTGATAGGCCTGCCGATGCAGTTTCAGTTCGCCGGCGCTTTTTACCATACGCATGTTGGCGAGAATGGATTCTTCCGGTAAAACATTTTTCGCGCCCAGGATCGCGCTGATTTTATTCCAGATCGGAAATGGCAGCATGGCCGTGCCCGTAATGCCCAGTTTTTTAATTTTGAACTCGCCCAGCAAATCCCGCCATTCAATCAACTTTGAGCCGGGATATTCCGGCTGGGACGATTCCCGAAAATCTATCAGTCGCCTGATATCCGGAATCCGGGAACGAGATTTGGCGAAGGTCAGGCTTTCCGGTCCGATCAGCAGACAGGGGTTGCCTGTCGCTGGAATCAAAACTCCGGTAGTCTCAAAACTTGGCCAGTAATCCGACAAATAACGGACATTCGCGGGTTCCGCTTCCGAAGCGAATACCAACAGGCCGTCCAGTCTTTTCTTGCCGAGATTTGCCTGAACCTTCCCGATTCTTTCCGTGAACTCACGGTCAGTAATTTGAGCCGATGCCATATCAATCTTGTTCATATTCTCTGCTTCTCCTTTCAGCGGTCTATTCCTCTCCGCAAAGCCAGGCGGCGGGGTTGTTTCGAATCAATAAATCAATATTGCGGTGCGGGATTCCCTCATCTTCCATCATGGGAACAATATGACGGAGAATATGGGCGTAGCCCCAGCCGCCGTAATGCCGCAGCATCTGTTTTAGGCAGATGTCGTTTGTGATCAGAATACGGCGCTCGTAACCCCATTCAAGCAATTGCCGAATTGCGCGCACTCGTTCCAAATCACAAGCGAAGACCCCTCCGGTGAACCCGATCCGGTCCTCACGGTCGATGTAAAACTCCTTGCCGAAATTGTCAAATTCCACGTACACGCCGCGCTCAAGCAGCGCGCGCAGATATTTGTAGTCAAATGCCACGTCTATGTGACAGATAACAATTCTTCCCGGATCAACCCCGAGATTGATCAGCAAATCGGCGGCTATGATTCCTGTTTTGCCCCATGGATAGGTGTGAATTTGAAGGGGCGCGCCGGTTCGCTTGTGGGCCTCGGCGGCGGCGCGCAAATTTTTCAACTCGTCCGGGTGGATGGGATCACCGGTTCCAATCTCGCCGATGACGCCGGCCCGCACGCCGGTATCGTCAATCCCGATTGTCAAGTCCCGTTCCATTTCATCAGCGATCTCCTCAACCGGGCGTTTCCCCATATCGGCCGGATGCGTGTCGTTGGTATAATATCCGCAGCCGGCCACAATAAACAGACCTGAACGTTGCGCGGCGGCGCGCAGCATTTCCGGCGACCGGCCAATTCCGATTGACGTGCAATCCACCACGGTTTGTCCACCCAATCCGCCAAACCATTTTAATTCCTCCACGGCAAGATCAAGATCGTCCAGAACAAGATTCTCGCGGACGGCATACGGATTACGTCGCAAAAATCCGTAATTGGACAGGGAGATGGGCTCATGGCTTAATGTTCGTTTTTCCCGGGCGACGGGTTCCTTGAATTGATTCAAAAGGTTGATGAAAATATGTTCGTGGGGGAGGATAATCCCCAACGAATCAGCGGGCACCATGCCGGTAACAGTTGTTACTTCTTTTTTCATGATTTATACGATTTGCCGACGATTCGGTTTTGTGTAACGCAAGTTAGTTGTCATGACAAATACTCTTATTTTTTTTATTACGGGGCAATACTATAAGATACGTAAATTGCCGTAAATGGACAGGATTGCTTTTTTGTGTATGAAAGCATCCTGAGGACCACGGCACGATTTAGGCAACAGGGAATGGGGCCCGCTGAATTCCGTTCGAAAAATTACACCCCTTTAACCCTGAGCAAGTCCCGAGGCACCGCACTCGGGACGCGTCGAAGGGTTGATCAGTGCCGCCAGTAGGTGCTCCAACCGCCGATCGAAACCGGATCACCGGCATCATCCTTGAGCAGTTCTTTGTAATACCGCGCGACCTTTTTAAAAGCCTTGGCATATTGGGCGATTGCGCGCGGCTGGTATTTTTTGAACCATGGCACGCTGAGTGATCTCTTCCCGATGCTTTCTGAAACGGGGAGCGAACCCGGCGGCTGGCGCAAATCACGTTTTGCGTTCGCAATGGACGTCGGCTTGCCATGACCATACACGTCGCAGGTATGGAAAAGCGGGTGCAAATGCAAAGGCTTGTTTGTGCCGGGACCAGCATCAACTCCTTCCGCCCGAACCGCTTCGCAAAATCTTGTTACCGATAACCCCTCCAGTTCTTCGGGAACATAGAGGCCGTGCGCCGCATACCAGCCGCCCATTGTGCTCCCGGAGTCTTTGGCCGGGCGATGCGCCCGAATACCCCGAACGCCTTCCAGTAAATCCCAGAAATGATTCATGGCCTGCTGGATTTCTTTAATCCGCTCGTCATAATATTTAAGCTGAACGCGACCGACGGCCGAGCTCAACTGGTGCATGCGGTATTTGTATCCACCCAGCGGCAGGCCGACAAATGGGCGCAATGCAGGTGCCTCAATTGTATCATTAAAGCGCTCATAATGACCAAAAGCAATGGCGCGCTCATAAATTTCGCGGTCATTGGTGGTCATTATTCCGGCTTCGCCGATAGCAAATGATTTTCCGCTCATGAGCGAGTAGCCGGCAACATCGCCGATTGTTCCCACCTTGCGCCCCTTATAAAATCCGCCTTGGGCATGGGATACATCCTCAATTACCTTGACATTGTGTTTGCGCGCTATTGTCATGATCGGGTCCATATCGGCCGGATGACCGAGATAGTGGACGACCACGATCGCTTTTGTTCTATCCGTGATGCGATGTTCAATATCTTTGGGATCGATGCAGAGAGTTTGTGGATCAATTTCCGCAAAAACAACCGAGGCGCCCAATGAAAAAGCCTGCAGACAAGAAGCCCAATAAGTTACGCTGGGGCAGATTATTTCATCGCCGATGCCGAGTTTACATCCGAACATGGCGGTTTGCATGGCCGCCGTGCCGCTTGAAAATCCGAGCGCATATTTTACTCCCTGCCAGGCCGCAAATTCCTTCTCGAATTCCTTGGTAACGTCAAGATCCGACATGCCGCCCCGGCGCAAAACTTCCAGGACCGCCTTTTCGTCCTCCCGGGTGATGATCGGCCAGGTGAACAGATTCTTTTTAACGCTTTTAACGGATTTCTTCCCGCCAAACAGGGCCAATTTTGATTCCGCCATGATTTTTCCTTTTATTTGAGTCGGTTACAAATATATTTTCGTTCGTTCAGTCGCAAACGTCACAGGATTAAGCGTTTCAACCCGGATCATACTTCTATGCGGTAACGGTAGTAATCGCCTTCTTTCCAACATTTCATGCCCTTCTCTCCTAAACGGGTAACATAAAGCACAACATCTCCGGTAAGCATATCCTGATAGTAACGGAAGTTAGATAACATCAAATCAGGCGAGTCGTTATACCCTTTCTCGTCAATCACCCATATTGTGTCCCTTTTCAGGGCGAAAGGATTATCCTGTATCTCCGCAATAATCAGAGAATTACGGGGCGCATTACCTCTCGCTCGCTCGCCATATATACATAGGTTGCCTATCCAGTACAGCTTGTTATTTTTGATTGAACGAAACAATGTGGAACCATTGGAACCGGACTCCATCATCTCCCCGCCGGCAAATGGCAGTGGCACCGGTTCGGTCCAACTATCGCCATGATCTCCGGAAAAGCTGACCCACTTGTAGCCCGGCTTTTCAGGAAACATGCTATTGTCCCCGCGCAGAATCATCACCAAGCGACCATCCGAAAGCTCGGCCATTGCCGGCTCATAAAAACCCCGCGAGGTTTTTTCCAGGTCAGGGACCACCGACTTGCTGGTCTTCCACTCAATTGTCCCGTCTTTCCGGTAATCACCAAGCAAATTAACGATCACTCCGGCCGGACACCAGCAACCCTTGTAGTGAACAGGTTTTCCTTCATCATCTAAAAAGTTGACTTGCCCCGGGAATATGATTCGGCCGGAGGCGGTCTTGATCGGGAAACAGAAGCTGACCATCGGGGAGGGGCCGGATGGGACCGTCAATTTCTCGCGCGGTCCCCATGAATTGCTGCCGGGATGATACACCTCCTGCACAAGTCCGCCTTGATGATCTACATCAAGTTGATCCTCGGGGTAAAGACGTTTGTCCGTCACAACCAGCAGTCGTTCGGTATGCTGGTCAAATAAGGCCGCCGGCTCGCCAAAACGGACTTTGCCTTCGGGAACACGCGTGCTCTGCCAGTGCGGATAAGGCTCTGACCATGTCCTGCCGTTGTCACGGCTGATGGTAATTACATAATCGTCATAGGCATCGGAATAGTCTTGCCAGCCATAGCAATGCATCAACATCGGCTCATGGGTGCTGATGTAGGTTATAAATCCGGGCACGACGTCACGTCCGCCCTGAAAATTAACTGCCAGTTCTTTGGACAGCAGCTTCATGTTCTACTCCTTGATTTTTCCAGCATTTCGCGCGCATGTTTAATGGTCACGCTGGTAAGATCCTTTCCGCCCAGCATTCGTGCAATTTCTTCAATCCGTTCTTCATTATCAAGCGGGAAAATATTACTGACCGTGCGATTGCCGGCGGTTTTCTTTCTGACGGCAAATTGGATGCGGCCATGGACCGCCACCTGCGGCAGATGCGTGATACAAATCACCTGATGATATCCGGCCAGTTCGGCCAGTTTTTGACCGACCATCTGCGCGGTCTGTCCGCCGACGTTTTCATCAATCTCGTCAAAAATCAGCACCGGGATTCTGTCCTGCCCGGCCAGAATGGTTTTAAGGGAAAGCATGACGCGCGACATTTCGCCGCTGGACGCGATCTGGCGCAGTGATTTTTCGGATTCGCCTTTGTTGGGCGAGAAAATAAATTCAACCCTGTCCAGGCCGGAGAGTTGCGGTTCTACCTCGGCAAACTGTACTGAAAATGAGGCATAGCTGAAAGCCAGATCTTTCAGGTGGCGAAGGACGGCTTTCGCCAGCTTGTCGGCTGCCTCGATCCGTTTCTTTCTAAGGTCGCGCCCGAGTTTGTCAAGCCGTGCGCGATTTTCCGTCAATTGGGCGTCAATTTGAGCCAGCCTTTCGGCGCTGTTCTGCAGATCAAGTATTCGAACTTTAAATTTTTCGAGCATTTTTTTCAGGTCGGCTGCCGACCCGCCGTATTTATTTTTTAATTTTTGATAGAGGGCAATCCGGTTATCAAGGCTTTGCAGGCGCGTTGAATCCGCTTCTATTTTCTGGGCGAAAGAGGAGATGTCCCTGGTCAATTCCTGAATCCGGACGGCGATATTTTTCGTTTCCTTCTGCCATTCGCCGGCAACCGGAATCAGCATCGAGAGTTCGCCGGCGGTCTGCTGGACGGCGGCCAGCCGGTCAAAGGCGCTATTTTCGTTTTCATTGAGAGCGCTCTCCATTTCGGAAGTCAGTTGGATTATCCGCTCGGCATTGGCCAATGTTTTATGTTCAGCGACAATTTCGGTTTCTTCATTTTCATCAAGTTTGGCTTCTTCCAACTCCTTAATCTGAAAGGTGAGCATGTCCGTTTCACGGGGGGCGTTGCCGCTATCCGTCTGCAATGCCTGTTTTCGTTCCAGGAGTTCGCGGCGTCCCTCAAAGATCGTTTGATAAGCGGCAAGAATCTTTTCATTACGAGCGAAGGCATCAAGCAGGTTAAGCTGAAAATCGGGTTTTAGAAGCGACTGGTGGTCGTGCGGTCCGTGCATGTCCACGAGCAAGTCGCCGATCAATTTCAAAAACTGCAGGGTTGCCGGGCTGTCATTGACAAATTGTCTTCCCGCTCCGCCGGCGGATAAAATACGGCGCAATATCAATGTGCCTTCACCGCACGGTGGCAGACCGCACTCCTGCAGGAGGCGGTCAATTTCATTATGCCTGGGCAAATTAAAGACCGCTTCAATGGAACACTGGTCGGTCCCTTCGCGGATGACGCTCTTGTCCGCGCGCTCGCCCAAAAGCAGGTTGAGGGCGCCGATTATGATGGATTTTCCCGCGCCGGTTTCGCCGGTAAGCACATTCAAGCCGGGCGAAAAGTCAATCTGCACCGATTCAACCAGCGCCAGATTTTTTATTTGGAGGGTTTGAAGCATATTCATAAAAAAATGCAGAATGACCCGCCTGCAACGCTATGCGTAGCATTGCGGGCAGGAGAATGCAGGATTTCTTAAGCCTTGCATATTCCGTGTTTCTTCATTTTTCATTCTACATTCTTCATTTCCTATGCGGGCAACCCGCGCTCGGGCATGAAGCGCAAGCCGTTGTCTGAGTTGCTTTTTGCGCCACCGCCACGCTGAAGCTGGAAAGGACTTTTTTAAGTTTTTTCCAGCCGCAATGTGGACAGTCGGATGGTAAATCACGGGCGCTTTTCAGCAAATGCTCAAAACGCCGTTTGCATTTCTTGCACTCGTATTCATAAATAGGCATGGTTTTCTCCTTAAAAATTAACGTCATATATTGTGCCTTGTCATTCCCGCGACCTTCCTTCGCCCACCGTAGCGGGCTTCGCGAAGGCGGGAAGCGGGAATCCAGTCTTTTCTGAATTTCTGGATTCCCGATCAAGTCGGGAATGACAGGCGATCAATCCTAGCCCGTGCAATTTCCGCTTCAACCGAACTGACATTTGACAAAACGCCTTTTTTTGCGACTTTAATGGTGACGGCCATAATTTCTTTGGATTCGGCGAGGCAGATATTCGCTATTTGTTCCGCCAGCGATTCAAGGAGATGAAAGGTTTCCTTTGCCGCCAAGGCGGATATTTTTTGGGCAATTACGGAATAATCAATGGTGTCTTCAAGACAATCGGATTTTCCGGCGCGTCGCAAGTCGCATTTCAACGCAATATCAGCGGATATAATCTGCTTTTTTTGGCGTTCCCGGGCCGAAACGCCGATTCGGCATTTCAACCTCAGGCCGTGAAGATAAATCCAATCGCTAGTTTTGTTTTTTCTCATTTTTGTTGCGTGCCGAGCAGATGTTGTCCGCCATCAACAAAGATTATCTCGCCGGTGATGGAATCGTTTTGCAACAGAAAAATAAGCGTGGCGGCAACATCGGCGATCGTTGGACGTTTTCCAAG
>Ga0247840_10002410_pt1 | contig 33369 bp, 27 predicted proteins | sample LaCruzMarch2015__FD_192404 | JGI IMG/M metagenome (GOLD analysis project Ga0247840, IMG submission 192404) | Freshwater microbial communities from meromictic Lake La Cruz, Castile-La Mancha, Spain - LaCruzMarch2015_17m | ecosystem: Environmental > Aquatic > Freshwater > Lake | place: Spain...
CCAGTACTTCCACCAGGGATAATCACTTCCCATTGACCATGGCCATTTCTGAACATACAAAACATTACTCCCCAGTGAAGCGATGCTTTTTCGAATCGCATTTTCCATTGAATCAAAAACAGTGAAAACGGAGATGACGCAGAAAATACCAATGGTAATTCCAAGGAGAGATAAAACAGTCCGAACTTTATTCACTATAATAGCCTGAAATGCAAATATATAGCTTTCGCGAATTAAACGTAAGATCAGAATCATGGACGAATTGTTTTCCTAATAAAATAACAGTAAAGGTACATATATTTATGATTTACGATTTAACGCTATTCCGTCATGTTCATTAAATCAAAAATCCTTTATTGAAAATCGGATGGAATTGCCAGAACCGCAAAAATACCGTCAATCCATTGTTTGATCCGGTATTTTTTGGTAACATTGCAAAACTTCCCTGAAATCCCGAGTTAGACGCAGGTAATCATTGATTGTTACAAAAGGAAGTCATATGACAGACCAGATTAAAATTAAATCCGCCCTCATTTCCGTCTATTCCAAAGAAAAGATAGAAGATCTGGCCCGTAAAATTGCATCTTACGGGATTCAAATTATTTCCACGGGAGGGACCTTTGATTTCCTTTTGAGCAAGGGAATTCAAGCAACTTCAATCGAATCAATCACTTCCTACCCATCAATATTGGGTGGTCGTGTGAAAACACTACATCCAAAAGTTTTTGGGGGTATACTCTGGCGGCGGGATCAGCTATCGGATGTGTACGATGTCGAAAAATATGACATTCCTTCAGTCGACATGGTTATTGTTGATCTTTACCCCTTTGAAAAAACAGTTGCTGCCTCCACAAACGAAGAGGAGATTATTGAAAAAATCGATATCGGAGGTATTTCGCTGATTCGCGCAGCAGCAAAGAATTGGGCACATGTTGTGGTTGTTCCTTCTGAAGAATCATATTCGCTATTGATAGATTTGTTGGAGAAAAACAATGGGTTTACCAGTTTAAACGATCGACGCAAATTTGCTGCCCAAGCCTTCAATGTATCTTCTCATTACGACACAAAGATTTTCGGTTATCTGAACCAAAACGAATGCATTCCTTCATTTAAACAAAGCATTCCTGTTTCATATCCAATGCGTTATGGTGAGAATCCACATCAGAAAGGTACTTTTTTTGGTGACCTTGAAGAGGTTTTTACCCGCTTGAATGGAAAGGAATTATCGTACAATAACCTGGTTGATGTGGATGCCGCGATTAACCTGATTGGTGAATTTACCGGACCTACCGTGGCTATTATCAAACACACAAATCCATGTGGCATAGCCAGCCGTAACACGTTCAGGGAAGCCTACCTGGATGCACTGGCAGGCGATCCGGTTTCGGCTTTCGGGGGAATTATCATTGTTAACGGAAGCATTGATCTGGAATTGGCAGATGAGATTAATAAGCTATTTTTTGAAATATTAATTGCCGAGAGATATGAAAATGATGCTCTTGAACGCTTAAAATCAAAGAAAAATAGAATAATTTTGCAAAAAATATCGTTTGATTTCTTTCCACGGCAATTTAAATCAATCCTGAACGGGGTTCTTGAGCAGGAAAAAGATCTCAGGACTGAAGAGAAGGCCGATTTTCAATATGTTACTGACAGGAAACCTTCGCAGGAGGAAACTGAAGCCTTGGTTTTTGCCAATAAAGTTGTTAAACACTTGAAATCAAATACGATTGTTTTGGTTAAAAACTCACAACTTATTGGTTGTGGAATGGGTCAGACTTCACGGGTAGATGCACTCAGGCAGGCGATAATAAAGGCGCAAGCCTTTGGATTCAGTACTGCGGGTGCAGTGATGGCTTCGGATGCATTTTTCCCTTTCTCCGATTGTGTGGAAATCGCGCATGGAGTGGGAATTACTGCCGTAATTCAGCCGGGGGGCTCAATCAGGGATGTCGATTCTGTAAATTACTGCAATGGACACGACATGGCGATGGTTTTTACCGGTATACGACATTTTAAACATTAATAATTGATTCAATGGGTTTATTCACAAAAGAAATAGCAATAGATTTAGGTACTGCCAATACAGTCATCATCTATAATGATAAAGTTGTTGTTGATGAACCTTCCATCGTTGCCATAGAACGCAGTTCGGGAAAGATCATTGCCGTTGGTAAAAAAGCACAGATGATGCATGGTAAGACCCATGAAAATATCAAGACCATTCGCCCGCTTAGAGGTGGTGTTATTGCTGATTTTCAAGCCACGGAACACATGATCAGGGCAATGATCAAGATGATCGATCTTCGCAAATCATGGTTTCCGCCTGCGTTGAAAATGGTGATTTGTATTCCGTCGGGGATTACTGAAGTCGAAGAACGTGCGGTAAAGGAATCTGCGGAACAAGCCGGGGCAAAGGAAGTTCGCCTAATCCATGAACCCATGGCTGCCGCCATTGGTATCGGGATTGACGTACTTGAACCGGTGGGAAATATGGTGATTGACATTGGCGGTGGTACCAGTGAAATAGCAGTTATTGCGCTGGGAGGTATCGTGAACAGCAAATCCATTCGCATTGCCGGCGATGAATTCAATGCTGACATCGAAGAATATATGCGGAAACAACACAATATCAACGTTGGAGAACGTACTTCAGAACGGATTAAAATTGAAGTAGGTGCGGCCTTGGCCGACATTGACAATCCACCGCCTGATTATGCCGTTCATGGCCGCGATTTACTCACTGGTATTCCCAAAGAGGTAATAGTAAACCATGCCGAGATTGCACACTGTCTCGACAAATCGGTGGCCAAAATCGAAGCGGCTGTTCTCAATGCGCTCGAAATGACACCTCCGGAACTGGCTTCCGATATTTTCGAAACAGGTATTTATCTAACAGGAGGTGGAGCATTGCTCCGGGGCCTGGATAAGAGACTCCATCTGAAAACCAAATTAAAAGTTCATGTCGCCGAGGACCCGTTGCGTGCTGTAGCGCGCGGAACAGGCATTGCATTGAAAAATTTTGATAAGTTTACCTTCCTCATCAAGTAAGAGGTACCATGCGGAATCTTTTTTTATTTCTGAGGGAGCATTATTTCTATTTTCTATTCCTGCTTCTTGAGACACTTTCGCTGATTCTGTTTTTCAACTATAACGAATTCCAAAGCAGTTCTCTTAACTCGGTTTCCAATGCCGTTTCGGGTTCCGTGAACAATATGTTTAACGGCATATCGGAATATTTTTCCCTGCGAAAAACAAACAGGGTTCTCATTGAAGAAATGGCCAAATTGCATTCCCGTATACCTGAGGCCTTTTATACAACAGATCTCAATATTTTTTATAAAAAAGACTCTATCGTAAAACTTGAATATAAGTATATCAGCGCTAAAGTAATAAGCAATTCTACCAACAAGAGGAATAACTTCCTTATGATCAATAAAGGATCAATTCATGGAATCGAAAACCATATGGGAGTCATTATTGGAAATAAAATTGTTGGTCAGGTAGTAAGTGTATCCCCGCATTTTAGCTGGATAATGTCATTGCTGAATAAAGACAGCAGGGTTTCCGGAAAATTTAAAAAGAATAACCAGTTGGTTAATGTGGAGTGGAACGGAGGCAGTTACAGGAAAGGCCAGGTAAAAGAAATACCGAAACATATTGTCATGGTCCGGGGAGATACAATCATTACCAGTGGCAACTCCGATATATTTCCTGAGGGATTACTGATTGGTACGATCAACAAGTTCAATAATCCACAGGATGAAAATTTTAACAATGCCGAACTTCTATTTTCCACAGATTATAACAGTTTAGGTTATATAGAAGTGGTGGTAGACATGATGCGTAAGGAAAAAGAAGAGCTGAAAGCATCTTTTAAAACCCAATAACTTATACAAGAAGAAACAAAACGACTTTGACTTCAAGAACGGTTTTTTTCAATATTTTACGTTTTTTCTTCCTGATCATTTTTCAGGTTCTGATTCTGAATCACATTAACCTGGGAGGATATATAAACCCCTATTTTTACATCTATTTTATTCTTCTACTGCCATTTTCCACACCACGTTGGATGCTGTTGGTTCTCTCATTCATTTTAGGGATAGGTATTGACATTTTTACAAATACCATCGGGCTGAATGCGGCTGCTTGTGTTCTTATGGGATTTGCCCGTCCCTTTGTAGTTTCTGCTATCTCTTCTGGTCCCGAGTCGCTCATCGGGGACACTCCATCTCTCAGAAACCAGGGGATGAAATGGTTTCTTTACTATGCGATAATTCTTGTCCTGGTGCATCATATTTCCCTGTTCTACCTGGAAATTTTCCGCATAACCGAATTTTTTTCAACTTTTATTCGAATCCTGTTAAGTAGTATTTTTACTTTAATGCTTGTTCTGATAAGTGAATATACGCTTGCCAGTTCAAAATAAAAAACCCGCTTCTTCGTGAAACGGGTTTTTGGAGGTTTCGAGCGGAGTCGAACCGCTGTACACGGTTTTGCAGACCGCTGCCTAGCCACTCGGCCACGAAACCAATGGCTTGGGGAGTGCAAAAGTACAAAAATTTTTTAATACGCACCAATTCATTTCTTCCATTGGGTTCTATAGCTTACCTGGAGCATTTTTCCACCCATCGGCGGATTAATCTTTGCAAGCTTGAGTTCAATGGCTGAAATAGCCGGAAATTCATTCTGGATAGCAACCATAATGCGCCTTGCAACATGTTCTAATAGATAGGATTTCTGTTCCATCTCAATTTTTACACACCGGTAAAGTCCGACATAATCAACAGTATCCCTGAGATGGTCCGATTCTTCGGCTTTGTCGGTTTCAGCATCAATACTAAGGTCAACAATAAATTTAGTTCCAATAATTTGTTCTTCTTTGAAACACCCGTGAAATGAAAAAAACTCCATTCCTTCTAATAAAATTTGGCCCATTGTTTTTAATTTTCAAACGGTGAAATTATCAAATTCCGATGAACTTGCTGTCCTGTTTTTAAATTGTAGTAAGTTTGCAAATTAATCTACTGCTCTGTTAAGGGGTTATTAACGATCAAATTTACCTCTTCCCGTATGACAAGGTGCAAAATAAATCGGATTTTATGGAAGAAATAAAAACTACTGAAGAAGAAAAAGTAAACCGCGCTTTAAATTTCATTGAAGAAATTATTGAGGAAGATATCAGGAATGGCGTCAACGAAAAACGTGTTCACACACGTTTTCCTCCCGAACCCAATGGTTATCTGCACATTGGTCATGCCAAATCAATTTGCCTTAATTTTGGTCTTGGAAAAAAGTATAACGGTAAAACGAACCTGCGTTTCGATGATACAAATCCCGTGAAGGAGGATGTGGAATATGTAGATTCCATAATGGAAGATGTTAAATGGCTGGGATTTGACTGGGAAGACCGTTTGTTTTATGCCTCGGACTATTTTGAGCAGTTGTACGAATACGCCATAATCCTGATTAAAAAAGGGAAAGCTTATATTTGTGACATGACGGCCGAAGAGATCAGCGAAACCCGTGGTACTCCGACCCGACCTGGTAAAGAAAGTCCATTCAGGAGGCGGCGTGTCGAAGAAAACCTTGATTTGTTCTCACGAATGCGTGCTGGAGAGTTTCCCGATGGTACCAGGGTGCTCAGGGCAAAAATCGATATGACATCTCCGAACATGCATATGCGCGACCCTGTTCTTTACCGGATTCTGCATACTCCTCACCATCGCACGGGAAACAAATGGTGTATTTATCCAATGTACGATTTTGCGCATGGTCAATCCGACTCCATTGAACATATTACACATTCAATATGCACCCTGGAATTTGAGGTTCACCGGCCTCTATATGATTGGTTTATCCGCGAAATCGGCATTTATGCTCCGAGACAAATCGAATTTGCTCGGTTGAATGTTACCTATACGGTCATGAGCAAACGTAAATTATTGGAGCTTGTCCGTGAAGGAAATGTAAACGGCTGGGATGATCCCCGCATGCCCACTATATGCGGATTGCGCCGTCGAGGATATACACCTGAATCTATTCGGAATTTCGCCGATGTGATTGGCGTTGCGAAACGTGACAATATCATTGATGTGAGTCTCCTTGAATTTTGCATTCGGGAAGATTTAAATAAGCGCGCAAACAGGCTGATGGCTGTGCTAGATCCAGTAAAGGTTATCTTAGATAATTATCCTGAGGATCTTGTAGAAGAGATGGAATCAATAAATAATCCTGAAGATGAATCGAAGGGAAAAAGAACTGTACCATTTTCAAAAACACTCTTCATCGAACGAGACGATTTCATGGAAGATCCTCCCAATAAATTTTTCCGCCTTTCTCCTGGCCGTGAAGTCAGACTTAAGTCTGCCTACATTATTAAATGTGAAAGTGTCATTAAAGACCCCAAAACTGGTAAAATTGAAGAAATTCATTGTACATACGACCCTATGACGAAAAGTGGCATGCCTGAAAGCAACCGGAAGGTCAAAGGAACTTTACACTGGGTTAGCGGGAAACATGCCATCGCAGCCGAAGTAAGACTTTACGACCGATTGTTCCTAAGGGAAAATCCGGACGAAAATGAAGAGGGAACAACCTACAAAGATTCCCTGAATCCCGATTCTCTGAAAATTGTCACAGCAATGATTGAACCGGCAGTAAAATCTGCACAGATTCTGGAGAAATATCAATTCGAACGAACCGGCTATTTTTGTGTAGATAAGGATACAACCTCTAATATGTTGGTATTCAACAGGGTTGTGCCTTTAAAGGATTCATGGTCCAAAGTGGAAAAAGTTAAATAAAACTTGATAATTTTGCAAAAAATGTATTAATTTTGCACCCAGATTGTCCGATGGTGTAACTGGCAACACAAATGATTCTGGATCATTAGAGTCTAGGTTCGACCCCTAGTCGGACAACAACGAGCCCCTGTAAATCAATAGTTTACGGGGGTTTTTCTTTGTAGGGGGACGGTAAAAGTCTTTTGAACGAGGTCAATTCTACAACAAATATGACGCTACCGATGTCTCAGGTCTTCTAAAGGAATGACGAAAAAAGTTACAAAAGGAATCTCGGATTATGTATTTACTTTGTATTATTAAGTTTTTCGATGCCAATGTTGATTCTTGCAACGAATTCTTTTTTTCCCAAAACATCCAAAAGATCCAGGATACCAGGTCCCTGATTAGTCCCGACCATCAATAACCGCAGAGGATTCATAAGTTGACCCATTTTGATGCCGGTAGTCGTAACAAATTCCTGAACCAGTGTATGCAGAGTAGCCTTATTAAAATCATCCAGCTTTTCTAATTCATTTAGAAATTCAGAGATAATTCCGGAAGTTCCGGATTGCCATATTTTTTTGTATACCGCTTCATCGTACCGTTCCGGACACATGAAAAAAAACCAGGAGGCTTCCCATAAATCAGGAATTAGAACCACCCGATCTTTTACTAAATGTATAACTTTACAAATATATTCTTCTGACGGAAAAAGTAAATGCGACTCAAGGTAGGGCTTTAGCATCAATGAAAGTTCTTCGTCAGATTTTCTCTGTAAATATTGGTGATTAAACCATTTAGCCTTCTCGGGATCGAATTTTGAGCCATGTTTTCCTACTCTTTCGAGTGAAAACTCTTCAATTAGTTCATCCAGAGAAAATAGCTCTTTTTCTGTTCCTGGGTTCCATCCGAGGTGAGCCAGAATGTTGACAACAGCTTCGGGTAAATATCCTGATTCACGATATCCGGAATAAGGTTCGCCGGTATTCGGATCTCTCCATTCAATTGGAAACACCGGAAAGCCAAGCCGGTCCCCGTCACGTTTGCTTAGTTTTCCATTCCCGTCCGGCTTCAAAATTAAAGGCAGATGTGCAAATTGAGGCATAATTTCCTCCCATCCGAAAAAGCGATAAAGCAAAACATGCAAAGGCGCTGAAGGAAGCCACTCTTCACCACGGATTACATGGGTGATTTTCATTAAGTAATCGTCTACGACATTTGCGAGATGGTATGTAGGTAAACCATCAGATTTAAAAAGCACCTTATCATCAATATTGGCGGTATTCACCACCACCTCTCCCCTGATCAGATCGTGCACAACAACATGCTGGTTTTCCGGAATCTTTATGCGAACAACATATGAAACTCCGGATGCAAGCAACTCCTTTACTTCTGGAATGGGAAGCACGATTGAATTTTTTAGTAATTTCCGTGTTTGCTGGTCATATTGAAAAACATGGTTTCCTTCTTCTTTGGCCAACCTGCGCATTTCCTCCAATTCGGCCTCAGTATCGAATGCATAATAAGCGTGGCCAGATTCAATCAACCGGCCTATAAACTCCCTGTATATCGCCGAGCGCTCTGATTGTCGATAAGGCGCATATGGCCCACCAAGTACTGGACTTTCATCAAATTCCAGCCCACACCAATCAAGAGACTCACAAATATATTGTTCTGCGCCGGGGACAAAACGGTTTTGATCGGTATCTTCAATTCTAAGGATCATGGTGCCTTCATGTTTTCGGGCAAACAGAAAATTATATAATGCGGTTCGAACACCGCCAATGTGCAAAGGTCCGGTTGGACTCGGAGCAAATCTTACGCGGACTTGGTCTGGTTTCATCTGAGGGTTTTTTGATTGTTACAAAATTAAGCTATTCTAACAATTCTGATTCTATCACCATTTTTAATATTCGTATTTTTGCATTGTACGTATTAAATGTATGCAAACAGTTAGTTATTTATAAAAGAGATGGCAGAAGAAAACATTCTGATAAACAAACTGGATGAGTTCATCCGAAAATATTATAAAAACAAATTGTTGAGGGGTTTCTTGTGGACATTCTCAATGCTAGCTGTTTATTATCTTATTATCATTACCAGTGAATATATATTAAATTTCAATCAGACGGGAAGGACAGTTCTGTTTTTTACTTTTCTGATCATAACTGTTTTTCTTTTTTCAAGACTGATTTTTTTTCCGATCCTTCAATTAATTAAGATTGGAAAGGGTATCTCTTATGTTCAGGCTGCTGTGATAATTGGAAATCATTTTCCTGAAATTCAGGATAAATTGCTCAATGCATTGCAATTGATTAAAAGTAATGAATCTGGAGAGGATCATTCCGAATTACTCACTGCAAGTATTGAACAAAAAACAACAGTTCTGAAAGTTTTCCGATTTACGACAGTTATTGATTTGCGAAAAAATTTTCGTTTTATCCGTTTTGCATTAGTGCCGATAGTAGTTTTTGTAATAATGGCCTTACTTGAACCAACAATTATTACCGATCCAACCTCACGCATTATTCAATTTAATAAAGCGTTTACCGGACCTCAACCTTTTAAAATTAATATTCTGAATCAGGATTTATGTGCAATGCAACAAGAGGATTTGGAGCTGCAAATCGAAGTTACGGGAAGCGAGATACCTAGTGAATTTTATGTTAAAACAAAGGACGTAACATATAAAATGATAAAAAAGAAGGGATTTGTCTTCTCCCATCTTTTCAAATCACTGCAGGAAAATCTAATTTTCAGTATTAAGGCTGGCGATTTCGATTCGGAGAAGTATGAAATCAGAGTATTTCCAAAGCCTATTCTGCTGAGTTTTAATATAGAAACAATATTTCCGGCCTACCTTAACAAACAATCGGAAATTACAGAAAATATTGGCGATATTATTATTCCAGAGGGGTCGGTTGTCAAATGGAGCTTTCTTACTAAAGATGTGAATGTGCTTCAATTTAGGTTAGGCAATAATGAAATCAAACTCAGGGATAAGCAAAACAACACCTTTTCCTATAATGCAGAGAATCTTCAATCTTCTACTTATTGTATTTCGCCTGTGAATGATAATCTGTTGAAGCCTGACTCTTTGGTGTATCGAATAACAGTTATCAGTGATGTCTATCCGTCAATTACGGTTTCAGAAACAGGTGATTCGGATCTTAATGGCACGATATTTTTTAATGGTGTTTTGAAAGATGATTATGGGTTTACAAAATTAACATTTAACTATAGTATCTTTTTTGCTGGTGACACCGCAAAAGCAAATGAATTTACTAAAAACATCCTAATTGAAAAAAACATTAATAATCAGCTTTTTTCTTATGCAGCTGACTTGGCAGAACTTATACCTTCGGCCGACATGAATATCAGTTACTATTTTGAAATATGGGATAATGATGGAATTCATGGACCAAAAAACACTAAATCTGAGGTGAAAATGGTAACTATCCCTTCATTCGAAAATCTGATAAAACTTACTGAAAAGAACGAAAAATTAATGAAAGATGAAATGATGCAAGGATTAAAAGAGTCTGAATTTATCAGGTCAACCATGGTTGACCTGAATAGGAGGATGATCAATCAAAGTTCCATTTCATGGCAGGAGAAAAAGAAAATTGAAGATTTGATTAAGGCAAATCAGGCAATTGAAGAAAAAATAAGAGAAACAATAAAAAGAAATGACGAAAACATAACAAATGGAGAAAAGTTCCTGGAAACCAGCGAGAGAATTACTGAAAAGCAGAAACAGCTGAACAAGTTGATGGAAGAATTGCTAACAGAAGATTTAAAACAAATGATTGAAGAGTTGCGGGATCTTCTTAAAAAGGTAGATAAAGAAAAACTGGGAACGCTCATGGAGAAAATGAAATTAACCAATGAGGAGCTTGAAACACAATTAGACCGCAATCTAGCACTGATGAAACAAGTGGAATTCGAGCGCAAACTGGAAGCCTTAAGCAAGGAATTGAGAAAGACTGCAGAAAAGCAAGAGAATCTGGCGAATGAAACTGGTAGGAAATTAACTCCAGTTGAAAAATTGCTTGAACAGCAAAAACAAATTAGTGAGAAAACAGATTCTATTTCTCAACAGATAAACGAATTGAAAACAGAAGGTCAGAAACTGGAAACACCTGCCGACTTGGGGAAGACGGAAATTAAACAAGATAGTATAAAGGAAAACCAGAATAGAAGCAAAAATAGCCTTGAAGAGAATAATAATAAGGACGCAGAGAAATCACAAAAAGAGGCGTCTAAACAAATGAATGATCTTGCTGACCAGATGGAGTTATCACAGCAGGAAAACGAAGAAGAACAACTTGGAGAGGATGCAGAAAATTTGAGGATGATTTTGGAGAATTTAATTAGGCTTTCTTACGAACAGGAGGTCATGATCGGACATACAAGAGTTATATCAAGAAGTGATCCCCGATTTCCTGAAATTGTTGTTAAACAACGAGAGTTTGGTGTGAAATTGAATGTAACTGAAGATTCATTAATTTCTATAGCCAGGCGCCAAATTACTATGCAATCTTTTGTTTCAAAGGAAATCGGAGCAATCAGGCAAAATATTGAATTGACCTTGGCGGCGATGGAGAATCGTAATATTAATGATGCCGTAGCTAAACAACAATACACCATGACCGCGATCAATAACCTTGCGGTCTTACTTAACGAATCTTTGGAGCGAATGAATGAACAAATGTCGTCAAGCATGCAATCAAAAGGTGGAAAAAAATCCTGCAAAAACCCTAGTGGTAAAGGAGGAAAAATGTCAGTAAAGGGAATGAAAGGACTCCAGAATCAAATTGGTCAGCAATTACAGAAACTTAAAGAAGGAATGGATGCAAAGAATGGAAAATCCGGAGGGAATAAGGCAGAAAACTATAGTCTGAATAAGGAAATAGCGAGACTAGCTGCCCAACAGGAAGCATTGAGAAATGAGATGCAACGATATCAGAATGATATAGGTTCAAAGGGTATAAAGGAACAAAGTGTTATAAATGAAGCAGTTAAGGAAATGGAAATGATTGAAAGAGATTTGATTAATAAGAATCTTACCCAGGAGACAATGCGTAGACAACAGGAAATTATGACTAGGTTACTGGAATCTGAAAAAGCGGAGCAAATTCGGGAGCAAGAAGAAAAAAGAGAAGCAATAGAATCAAAAAACCAAAAATTAAGTAACCCTGGGTCAAATTTTAAGTATAACATGAAAGGTAAAGCGAGCTTTGACAATATTCAATTATCTTTACCGGCATTGAGTTCGTTTTACAAAAACAAGGTAAATAGTTATATTGTGAAAATAGGAAACTGATATGAAACTGGATTACAGAGAACTGGTCATCACAGGTAGCAATGAAATTTCTAAATTGGAGAGATTCGTTGAAGAAATTTGTGACTATTATAACATAAACAATGAATACTTTGGTAATATTCTTTTAGCCTCAACAGAGGCCGTTGGAATATTATTTGCGTTGAACGAGGAGCAAGTTGAAGGAAAAATTTCCATTTCTTTTGACAGGAGCCCGAAGGGCCTTGTTTTTAAAATCAGGCTTGAAGGTGCAGGAGAAAGTTTGGATACTAGCGAAGACATTCTTGACATAGAAATAAGGAAGCATAAACTGGCAAGGGATATCTTTATTATTAAAGCTTTAACAGATGAAATTACAATTTCGGTGAATGCAAAAAGTATAATACTGGTATTTTATGTGTCGAGTATGAATTATGAGAAAGCACTTCAAAGAATCAATCAGCTGAAAGCGTATTGGACAAGAAGGGATGAAGTAAAACAAAAGAAATGATGAATAACATTCAGTTCTTTACTGAAGGAATTACCTATCGAATTCAAGGTAAAAGAAAATTGAAACGATGGATTATTTGCACTGCCGCTGAAGAACACAAAAGTACCGGAGACATTTGTATTATATTATGTGACGATAATTATTTACATAGTATTAATAGAGAATATTTAAAACAAAATACTCTTACAGATATCATTACATTCCCGCTGACGGAGGAAGAGAGTTTAATCGGCGGTGATATTTATATTAGTCTTCCCCGTGTAATAGATAATGCTAAAAAATTTAGGCAAAATAGACTTGAGGAATTCCACAGGGTTGTTATTCATGGAGTATTACATTTAATTGGTTATAATGATTCTTCAGCGAAGGAAAAGTCGGAAATGCGTGCCAAGGAAAATTACTATCTTGAAAAGCTGTTGATAACTTAAATCTTTTCTGGTCTAAGTACCACCATAAATCTTTATTTGTTTCACGTGAAACGAAAATATTAGTCTTCAGGAATGAACAAGTATGACATCATTGTTGTTGGAGCAGGACACGCAGGGTGTGAGGCATCAGCTGCAGCAGCCAATATGGGATCAAAGGTTCTTTTGATCACCATGAACATGATGAATATGGCGCAGATGAGTTGTAATCCCTCCATGGGAGGAATTGCTAAAGGTCAGATTGTTAGAGAAATTGATGCATTGGGAGGATATTCTGGTATTGTAACAGACAGGACGATGATACAGTTCCGTATGTTGAACAGATCAAAAGGACCGGCGATGTGGAGTCCGCGAGCCCAGAACGACAGGTTTCTTTTCTCAGCAGAGTGGCGAAAGCTTTTAGAGAGCATCAGAAATGTTGATTTCTGGCAGGATTCGGTTTATGATATAATTGTGAAAAATGGAAAAATCCATAGCGTTGTCACCAGTCTTGGAATTACATTTGAATGTAAAGCATTAATTCTTGCCAATGGTACTTTTTTAAATGGGAAGATACATATAGGCGAGAAAAACTTCTCAGGTGGAAGAATGGGTGAAGGTGCAGCGGGAAATCTGACTGAAAGATTGATGGATTTCGGATTTTTATCGAATCGTATGAAAACCGGAACCCCTGTAAGGGTAGATGGTAGGTCACTGAATTTCAAGAAAATGGAAGAACAGCCGGGAGATAAATATCCCGGAAAATTTTCCTTCACGAATACACCGGCAATAATAAAACAGCGTAGTTGTTTTCTTACGTATACAAGTTCTGAAGTCCATGACATTCTTAGAACAGGTTTTGATAAATCACCTATGTTCACCGGCAGAATTCAGGGAAGAGGACCGCGTTATTGTCCTTCGATTGAAGATAAAATTGACAGATTCGCCACGAAGGAAAGGCATCAGTTATTTATTGAACCAGAAGGATGGAACACGGTGGAATATTATGTGAATGGCTTTTCTTCTTCACTTCCGGAAGATGTTCAATTTAAAGCATTAAGAAAGGTTAAAGGGTTTGAAAAAGCGAAATTTTTCAGACCGGGTTACGCTATCGAATATGATTATTTTCCGCCGATGCAGTTGAATTTTACGCTAGAGACTAGGTTGGTTGAGAATCTTTATTTTGCAGGCCAGATTAATGGGACAACCGGATATGAAGAAGCTGCGGCACAGGGACTAATGGCCGGGATTAACGCACATCTTAAAATCAGGAATAAAAGCGAATTTATCCTGAAGCGTTCTGATGCCTATATTGGCGTATTAATTGATGACCTGATAACTAAAGGAACCGAAGAGCCATACAGGATGTTTACTTCAAGGGCTGAATACAGACTACTTTTGCGCCAGGATAATGCTGATCAGCGTTTGACACCTGTTTCAAATCAAATTGGTCTTGCCAGCAAAGACAGACTTTTAATGGTGGATGAGAAATACAAAAAGGTTGAAGCACTAATAGCGTTTTTAAAAACCGAAAGCCTGCAACCAGAACAACTCAATCCGGTGTTAATTGATATTGGGGAAAAGGCAATTTTACAAAAGCAAAAGGCGGCTTATGTACTTTTACGACCTAAGCTTTCATTGCATGACATGATATCCAAAGTTGACGCTATACGCAGGTTTGTTGATGAAGGTAATTATTTTACTGATGACATTATTGGCGAGGCCGAATTAATGATTAAATATGCAAGCTACCTGGAAAAAGAGCAGGAAGTAGCGGATAAAATGTTGACTCTTGAAAATCTTACATTAATTGCTGGCTTTAATTATTCGAAATTAACTTCTCTTTCACATGAAGCGCGGGAAAAACTGAACCGGATTCAACCACGCACCATCGGACAGGCATCACGCATCAGTGGTGTTTCGCCAGCTGATATTTCGGTACTCATTGTTTACCTTGGGCGTTGATGTTCCACGTGAAACACTTTTGCAATGAATGAAAATATCTTAATATGCCCTGTTTGCAGCAAATCGAACTTCTCCCCTTACCTTGATGTTAAGGATTACTTTTTAACCCAGGAGTCATTTTTAATACAACAATGCGTTTCGTGCGGATTCAGGTTCGTAAATCCCAGACCGGGTAAAGAGGAAATCGAAAGGTATTATCAATCGGCGGAATATATTTCTCATGACGCTGAAAAATCAGATTTAATCAGCAGGATTTATCGGATGGTCCGCAAGATTTCAATCCGCGGGAAGTATGCAATCGTACGTTGTTATTGTAAGAGCGGACAGATTCTGGACATCGGATGCGGAACCGGAGAATTTCTGAAATATTGTCATTCAAATGGGTTTGAGGTAAAAGGGATAGAACCCAATGAAAAGGCACGTGCATATGCAAGAACAGTAAACTCGATCGATGTCTCTGAAAAACCGGATTCATTGTCAGCCATGCATGGTTCATTTACCTGCATTACCATGTGGCATGTCCTTGAACATATTCATGATTTGAACGAAATGATCGTAGAAGTAAAAAAATTACTGAGTCCAAATGGAATTTTCATCGTAGCAGTACCAAACAGCAATTCGTGGGATGCCCTTCATTATGGGAAATATTGGGCTGCTTATGATGTTCCAAGGCATCTATATCATTTTACCAAAGATACAGTCTTGAAATTGGCCTCGAGACATGATCTGGAAGTTCGGAAAATATATCCTCAAAAATTTGATGCATATTATGTCTCAATGCTAAGTGAAAAATACAGGACTGGTAATACAAACTACTTTAATTTTATCCTGAATGGTTTTTGGTCAAATATTCTCGCCAGGAAACATAATTCGGGCCATTCCAGCCTAATATTCGTACTTTCGGCGAAAAAAGCTTAATTTTAAGCCTTGTGTTGCATGCATGGCTTGTTTTGATATAATGTATCAACCCGGGTCAGAAACACATCTATAAATCCCCGGAGTGCCCCGTGATATTATATTATTAATCAATAAATTAGTGAAATCAGCGTTAAAGTTTAACCGTAACTGGGGATTACCTGCACTTTTTGTGGCATGTCTGTTTTTCCTGACCCTATTTGGGATACGGCTATATTTGAAACACCAAAATACCCCACAGGCAATTTCAGAAAATTTTCAACGGGATTTTATTGAAACGGAGGAAGCCGCAAAACAGGGATTGGATTTTTTTGTCAGCCATTTTGATACCAGCAGCAGCGGGTTTCATTCTCTGGCTGAATCAAATGAATCTATTCCTGCTGGTGACGACATGTACCTGTTTGTTCATCGCAGGGATTCCCTGGTTTACTGGAACAGCAACAAGGTTATTTTACCGGAAAGATTTACCATTAAAAGTAAGGAAAAGCAGGGAGTCGTGAAACTGCAGAATGGTTGGTATGGTTTTCAGAACAAACAGACGGGAAGTCATGTGTTCACAATCATGTACCTGATAAAGAAGGAATTTCCTTTTCAGAATGATTATATCAGTAATGGTTACGCTGCCCGGTTCAGCATTCCATTATCGGTTTCAATGGAGCTGAAAAAAGGAAAATACCCTGTTTTTTCAAGAGCGGGATCCTACCAGTTTAGCCTGAACTTCTCGCGATATAAAGACAATCCCATCGTTCCTCCCCTCCTCATGTTTTTTCTATTCATTGCAGGATCATTGTTTTTGTTTTATTTTTTGTACCGGCTGTATGAGGCAATGGAATGGTTTGACTCCCGAAAGAATTTGATGGTACTGTTCTTTTGCATGGATATTATCATCCTGCGTGCCATACAATACTGGTATCGGTTCCCTGCTGAACTTACCAGTTCTGAATTATTTAGTCCGGCCTTATATTCATCAACAGCCATGCTCCCTTCACTGGGAGACTTTACGATCAACAGCATTCTGTTTTTTATCATGTGTTTAGCGGCATATAATAATTGTAGATTATATCCCCGCGCACTACAATTCATGAAGAAACGGACTTTGCCTGTCGCTTCATTTGCTATCTTCGTTTCTCTGACGGTCTTTCAATTTGTAGGATACCTGATTACAGATCTGGTGAATAATTCATCTGTATCTCTGAATTTGCAGAATATTTCGGGGCTTACTTATGAAAGCGGATACGGTCTGTTTATCATAGCCTTGATCCTGGTTTCATCCTGGTCTATCTCAGCAAAGGTGTTTCATGCACTTTTTTCGTTGAACTTAAAACCGAAGTGGCTGATTTTTTCTTCCGGGATTGCCTGTCTCCTTTATTGTTTGATTCACTGGCTAATCTTTGGTCAGATTGCATTTGAAATCAGCATTTTCTTCTTTCTTTATTTGGCTTCATACTGGTATTTGCATTCGAAAAAACAAGACCATTTTTCTGTTCAGCATCTCCTTTTTGTGATGTGTTTTTATGCTTTATTTGCGACATTTCTGTTAAATCAGGCTAATTACAGGAAGGAATCTGCAAAACGAAATCTTCTGGCGGTTAATCTTGCCACCAAAAGGAATCCCGTAACCGAGGTACTTTATGAACAATTGGAACGGAAGCTTATTGCCGATTCCCTGATAAGGAGTTACTTTGAACCATCGAAGCAAACGGGCATGAGCAACCAGGATCAATTCATTGATTACCTTCGGGGTCAGTATTTCAATGACTACTGGCAAAAATACAGCGTTCAAATAACTTTGTGTGATTCTGCCAAAGAATTACGGATTCAGCCACAGGGATACCTTGTGAACTGTAACACTTATTTTCGGGGGACCATAAACAGTTTCGGAGAGGCGACCCTGATGCCGAACCTGTATTTCCTCGATTATGGATTCGGCAAAGAATACTACCTCGCCCTTTTAACTGAAAGCCAATTCAATTTCAACACACCTGCCAGGAAATCTATTGTAATAGAGTTGAATTTAATCAATGCATACCCTGACCCGGGTTATCCGGGGCTTTTGATGGATAAAACCAGGATTGACATTCCAAACTTGTCCGATTATTCATATGGCTTGTTTCAAAACGGTCGGCTGGTTCATAGTGTTGGATCATACAACTACCGGATGGAGCTGGACCAATATCACAACTATGTAGCATCAGCGACTGCTTTCGCCGATGATCCGATGATTCACTATCAATACCCGGTCAACGAATCAAACTCACTGCTGATCAGCATGAAGGAAAGATCATTCCTGAACCTGATCACTCCCTTTTCATACCTGTTTATTTTATTTGCTGTCATAGCTCTTATCGGAGCCGGGGTTATCAATTTCCGCAACAACCGGCATGTACTTCCTAAGAGTCTTCGCAACCGGCTCCATCTATCATTGCTGGGGATATTGGTTCTGACCCTGCTGGTTATAGGTATCGTGCAGATTATCAATATTATTAATATCAATTCAAAAAAGAACCTCGCTAATTTGAGGGAAAAGGCCTATTCCATCCAGATTGAAGTGCAACATCGCTATGGTAATATGCCTGATATTCAGTATGAAACGAAAAAGGAACTTGGTTTTTTTCTAATCAAGCTTTCCAATGTTTTCTTTACTGATATCAATTTTTACAACGAAAGAGGAATTTTAATTGCATCCAGCCGCCCACAGATATTTGAGGAGGGATTGGTCTCGAGGCAAATGAATCCTGATGCTTTTTCAGCGCTGGTCGTCGAAGGAGGATCTGCTTTTATTCACAATGAATCAATTGGAACTATGCATTTTAGTTCTGCCTATTTGCCCCTGTATAATGAGCAAGGCAGTCTTTTAGGATATATTAACCTCCCCTATTTTTCGCGGCAGGATGAATTAAAAAGAGAAATATCCACCTTCCTGGTCACCTTCCTTAATATTTATATCCTGTTGCTTTTATTTGGTGTTTTTGTAACCATCCTCATGTCGAACTATATCACAGCCCCCTTGTCGATGCTGGCTGGGAAAATATCACGACTCAGGCTGGGTATTGTAAATGAAAAAATAACCTGGTATCATGATGACGAAATAGGTCAGCTGGTTTCTGAGTATAACCGCATGATCGATGAGTTGGCCAGGAGCGCCGAGATGCTTGCACGATCGGAACGTGAAAGCGCCTGGCGCGAAATGGCCAGGCAGGTGGCGCATGAAATTAAAAATCCGCTCACACCAATGAAACTCAGCGCCCAGCACCTTCAAAAGGCATGGGGTGAAAACGCGCCTGATATAGGCGAAAGGTTAAACCGGTTCACCCGTACCCTGATCGAACAGATCGATACATTATCGGCCATTGCCTCAGATTTCTCGAATTTTGCTAAAATGCCCGTGGTTGTAAATGAGCGGATCAACCTGGAAGAATTAATCAATTTTGTTTTGTCCATGTACAAGGACACCTCAGAAACCACCTATGACTTTCATTCTGAAATACAGAATCCGTACCTCGTTACCGACAAGGCGTTGCTTATCCGGATATTTACCAACCTGCTCAACAATGCCGTTCAGGCCATCGGTGACAAACCAGGTGGCAAGATAGTTTTACGGTTGTTTAATGAAAAAGAGGTATTTGTAATTACTGTAACAGATAATGGTTCGGGAATTTCTTCCGAACGGGCAGCAAAAATATTTCAGCCCGACTTCACCACCAAAACGGGTGGAATGGGTTTGGGCCTGGCTATCGTAAAGGGCATTATCACAAGCATGAAAGGTGAAATTTCCTTTACCTCGGCAGAAGAACTTGGAACAACATTCATTATTAAAATACCTTCTGATGCTTCGCATGAATAAAAACATTTTGTTAACAGTACCGGTTTTTTTTTCTGGTATCATATGCCTGATAATGTTATGTGGATCAGGATGTAACAGAAATAATGTCAAGGAATTATACTATAAGTTGCCTGACATGGCCTGGGCCCGGTTTAACTTACTTAGGTTTGAAATACCGGTAAATGAGGTTGAAAAGTCTTGGGATGTATTTCTATTTGCACGTTTTACACCTGATTTTCAATATAAAACTCTTGATTTTAATATGATCCTGAATACAGCTGCAGGGGAGGAACGGATCCATGAATACCAGATGCCTGTTAAATCGGCGGAGGGAACTTTTCTCTTTAATTGTGTAGGTGATTCCTGCGAAGGCACACTTTTATTGAAAAGGCAGCTATACTTATCAAAAGCTGGAATACTGAAAATTGAAATCGAAAACCTGACACCCCGCCTGGTTACCGAGGGTGTCATCGGAGTCGGCATCCGCCTGGTTGAATCAGGGAAGTAATGTCTGCGCGTGTTGCTTATCAAGGTGGAGTTGGTTGACCAATTCGTCGAGGCTGTTGAATTTTATTTCATCCCTGATCCGACACACAAATTGCACGGTCAGGGTTTGGCCGTATAGATCTCCCGAAAAATCAAAGAGGTTCACTTCGATCATCCGCACCTTTCCATCAATTGTCGGACGAAAGCCCACATTTGCCATCCCTTTGTAAACGGTATTGTTGAGCTTTATCATAACAGCATAAACCCCGTCGGCCATTAAAAACGGTTTATTGTCCAGGATTTCGAGGTTGGCTGTAGGGAAGCCAAGCTTTCGGCCGAGCTGATTTCCATGCACAACCATTGCCCGGATACCGTAAATGAAACCTGAAGGTTTATTTGCCTCGGGAAGGTCTCCCCTGGATAATGGTTCTATTACACGTGATGAATTTATCAGGCGCTTCATAATGCAGCAAAGCTACCGATAAATAACTCCGGTTCAGGCAAGTGGTTTGTCTTTTTTACTGAGCCGCTTGATCATGACGAGTTCATACACGGCATACACATAATGGGCCCACACACCGGCCAACATAACCAGCAGGGTGATAATCATCCACAGTGGGGCGATCGGCGTCCATAATTCACGTGAGGGTACCTCCGCCTTATAATATTGCTTGGGAACTCCCCAGTTGATCGTATTCCGGCCCTCTATAAAACCAAATTGATCATGTTCTTCGATTTTAGCAATCACAACAAGGTTTCCAAGGGTATCTCCCACTATTTCTTTTGGAAATTCCAGGGTTCCGGTTCCATCTTCTTCCAGGGAAATTTCTCCGATTTTCAATAAACTAAATAGCCGTGGGACATAAATGTGCACGGTTTCCTTGGCGATTGGAATCTCTTCCCCTTTCTCGTTTTTCTGGATTGCCGTCACTTTCATGATCCTCATTGAGTCCTCAATATTGAAGGATAGCTTTATTTTAGCAGGTTTAGCAATAAATGAGGCCTCGGCTTCAGGATATTTGTCAGTACCGGTAAACTTTGCCAGGTAAGATATCAGCCCATCCTTATCAGAGGGTAAACCGGCAATAAACACTTTGAAAACAGCATTACCCTCCTGGTCGGTTTTTGCTTTGCCTAACCGGGTTATGGTTGTTCCATTAGATGCTGTAAACTCAACCGGGGCATTTTCAAGCCCAAGTGTGAAATCACCTTTTCTGATACTCAGGGCTGCTGTTAATATAACTGTATCGGCATTGCAAAGGTAGTTGAGCCCCATTCGTGATTCAACGGATATATTTGTGGAATCTGTTGGTTCTTCGGCCTGTGTGAAAATTGGCCGAAGAAAAACAGAAACAAGGATCAATGATAACGCGAAAACTCTTTTCATAAGGACAAATTGAGTGATTCCGGTGAATAATTAAACAATGGCTTCTTCATTATGTTCTTCTCCCTGTAAGCCCGAAACCGGGACAATGGTAATGAACTTGGATGCCAGGGTGAACAGCAGTGCGAAAACTGCAACCCCTGCGGCTGTGAGGCTCCATTCAACCCAGGTTGCTGTGTAGTTCAGCCATTCGGGTCGTGAATCCTGGATAGGCAAATAGGGAGATTCAAGTGTTGGTACAACAATGATATACCGATTGAGCCAAAGCGCGATGATAACGACAATAGCAGTAATCGTGATATTGGTTATTGTTCTGAACTTGGCAATTCCAACAACGATAAGAGGCAGGAGCACGCCAACATAATTTGAAATGATAAAGGGCCAGTAAAATTCTTTAAAGAGCAACTGGATCAGCATTTCATCATTTTTTTCAGAACCATACCACTTGGTGAGGTAATCACTAAAGGTAAAGTAGCCAAAAAAGGCAGCCAGAACAAGCATGATAACCCCAACTGCCACAAAGTGTTTTTTGGTTATATATTCTTCGAGATGGTATATCCTTCTGAAAATCCACATACATAATATCAACACGGCACTTCCGGAATACACGGCTGCAATAACGAAGTAGGGACCAAAAATGGTACTGTGCCAGCCGGGTTGCAGGGTAACGCTGAAAATCCAGGCCAACACTGAATAAACGATAATTGCAATGGCGATAACCATTGCTGCCATGATGTCTGAGGCCCTGTTCAGTCGCTGTTTTTGTTCAGGTGTACCGGTATAACCGAGAGCGAGTAACTTGTAGAGTTTCTTTCTCCAGTTTGGTAACTGAAGAAGTTCGTAATCCCGGAGTTTGGCCAGGTCACGTAAAACGGAGAGGTAAAGAAAGATAAAGCATCCGAAAATATCGGTCGAGATGGCGATTACGTCCCAGGTAATGGGCGACTGGATTCTTCCGAAAATGACGAGGTAATGAAGTTTATCGAGCCGGCCAATGCAAAGCAGGATAAAACATGGTCCGATAAGCAGCGCAATGATGGTGATGAATTCGGCCATGCGGATGATCGGTTTACGCCATGCGGTTTTAAAAAGATGCAGGGTTCCCGAAATGAGCGCCCCGGCATAGCTGATTCCCATAAAAAAGATAAAATTGACGATATAAACGCCCCATACCACATTGTCACGCATGCCTGTAACTTCGTGACCATAAAATACTTGTGAAAAAAAGGCATAAATTCCCAAACCGATTACGGCAAGTAAGAAAACAATCCACAGATATCCCTGTATAGATGTCCGCTCGAGTTGCGGAGCAAACTCTCTCAATGGGTCTTTTCGAATTAGTTCCATGGTTACGGTTTATTTTTTTTACTGTATGGTGTTTCCTTATAACGATCAATAATTTCCTGGTCCATATCGGCAAAACCCCGTTCAACTTCAAACTGACGCTCAACAGGAGGCAGATAATAAACGCATGGGCGGGTACCAAGTGTTTCAAGATACCGGTATCCTGCCCGGTCGCTGATCAGCTTGCTGAACTGGAAGGTTTCTGTTCCATTTGTAACTGTATCTTCATCCACATCGCCAAAATAGATCACTCCCATCGGGCAGGCTGAGGCACAATAGGGAATTTTACCAACCCGGATCAGGTCGGGGCAAAAATCACATTTGGAAACGGTCCCTTCTTTGCCGGGGCTGCTTGCCTCAGGGGAATAGGGCTCTTTATCCTCATCGAATTCAGGATAATGCTTCCAGGCAAAAACTCGGGTTGAATAGGGGCAACCGGTCATGCAAAATTTGCAGCCGATGCAGCGTTCGTTATCGATCAGTACAATGCCGTCGGTGCGTTTATAAGTAGCTCCCACCGGGCAAACACTCACGCAGAGTGGGTTATCGCAATGAAAGCATGGTTTTGGAAACCAGTAAGGCGAGGTTTTTTCAGAGTCCTGTAAAAGATATACCTTTATAAACTCCTGGCTTTTTGGAAGATGATGACCTTTCTGGCATGCTTCCACGCATTTCCGTGCATTTTTACATTTGCCAAGGTCAATTACCATCACAAATTTGCGGCCAGGAATGCCTTTGTGCGACTCTTCGGTTGAAACACGGGGCAGTTTGAGTAAGCCCTTGTCGACCTCCATAATTTCGCCATCGGTTGTAAGAACTTTTACCTTTTCTCCGGTTTCTGTGGCCGTTGCGTCAACAAATGCTGCAATCAAACCACCACCAGCGGCAACACCAGCTCCTGCAATCAGTCCTTTTTTCAGAAATTGCCGGCGTGAGTTTTTCGGATCTTTATTTAATTCTTCTTCCACGTTCATTAATATTTAGTGAGATTCATGATAACCATTGATCATGCTTTTAAAATTGCTTGTCGGATTTTTTCCAATCGTACAAAAGTAAATATGAACACACATAATAATGCTGATTCCAAAACCTGCTGTGATGTGAAGCAGGTCGGTCAAATCAAGTCCACTGATTCCTAAAACACTGTAAAGTGTCATTTCCGGATAAAGAAGACCCCACCCCGAAACAATGACAAACGGAACGAATCCGTACATTAATACAACATAGGTAACCTGTTGGAGCGGGTTAAATTTGCTATCCTCATCTACGGGGAATGGTGCAGTTTCCTTCCTGAAAATCCCTATCGTGTAATAAAGAAACTGTTTTTTCAGACGCAGAAAAAACCCTTTTACCGATATGACATAATGTAAGCCATTGGGTGTAAAAAGATTGCCAAGAAAAAAGAATCCATAGCTGATCGTCAGAATAATTCCTGCTAAATTATGCACTGTTACCGCGGCATTGAATTTAACTACTGTTGAGGGATTGGAAAACTGGATGCTTAAACCGGTGATTATTAAAATAAGGCAGAGCAGGGCATTTGTCATGTGCCAGATCCTGACCCAGACAGGATACAAATAGAGTTTTTCAGCTTGATGGTTCATACGTTCAATTTATTTTTTAATGCGAAGAACCGCATGGATAATTATAATCAAAATTGTTAATCCAAAAATAACGAGACTAATGATATTCAGTGTGTTGCTTTTATCAGGACCGATAGAAGTGGATTCTCCCTTAAGCAAACCCACAATGATCCCTTCTTTCTGTATCTTTTCACTCACCTGGTACTTATACAGAGAAGCATAGAGAATGGAATTTTGTGAATGGCATGACTCGCATTTCCTGACCGCCTGTTTTTTTGATACAACATGATGGGCAACTACAAGGGTATCTTCATTTTTCGCATGGCATTCAATGCAGCGCACATTGGTAAAATGAGATGCCTGATTTGGCAACCACTCATGTTTTTTAAGGATGTTGGGTTTGGCCTTATCGGTTAGTAATTGATAATTTTTAAAATCTCCGTGACAATTCAGGCAAATCATGTTGTCATAGGTAATTGTTTCTTTCAGATTTTCATTTGAGCGGGCATTTATTTTATATGTGTGTGCATCATGACACATCCAGCATGTAAAGTCTTCATTGTGCTTTTCTGAGTGTACACTGGCGAGAAAGGCGGTATCAATTTTTTCAAACTCGAATTTGGCATATTTTTCATCTCCGCCATGGCAATCAATGCAAGTTGCAATTGCCTCCATGCGAAGGTTTCCGGCATGCGGGAAGGATTCATAATCTTCTGAATGGCAATCTGTGCATTTAAATTCGCGGTGGTTTGAAACATAGAAAACATCACGGTTCATTACCAGCTCTGAGAACATACGCTTTGTGACAGTTTTTTGTGATTCCGGATTTTCATATGTATATTTTGACTGGCCGTGGCATTTGAAACATTTTTCATTTTCAGCGGCATTTTTGAACTTTGTATGATCAAAACGGGAAGTTGTTTCCTGTTCGGGTTGGATTTTAATATTTACCGGGGAAGAGGTATCGGATGTTTTAATCATGGTGAAGGCGAGGAGGCACAACAACATCAACAAAAGTACGATCCAGGCGGGCCGGATATTTGCTTTATAAATCATGGTAATAATTGTAGGTAATTTATCGGGTTGGGAAAGAAAAACAAATGGGTGTTAACGGAGAAAACCCGTCGACACCCATTTTGTAAATCATGAAGGAAACATCATGCGGTTACTTTTTCATTGTGCGCATGTATGCAACCAATGCCCAGCGATCATTTGCATCGGGAATCTTCTTTTCATATGCGGGCATTTCGTCGCGGCCTTTGTTGGTGCGGTAGAAAAGTTCTCCATCGGTACCTGCCTGGAAAGCGGCGGAGGAGAAATCACCTGCAAAAGTTTTCAGAGCTGCAGATTTAGGACCATCGCCCAAACCTTTACTTCCGTGGCATGATTTGCAATGCTTTGCCCAGAGTTCTTTTCCAGTAGCAACATCAGCTTTTGCCGGAGCTTTCATTGCCTTGTCCTTATCGGGGACTGGCCATGCTTTGGCTTTTGCCTGTTGAGCTTGAACCGCATTATTAAACATGAAAAATACAGCAAGGAATGCAGCTGCCATAATTGTTGCAAATTTTTGTGATGTTTTCATAATTTTTGTTTTTTATTAGTTAAACATATTTAAATGGAGGTGAATCAGAATGTCCACAACCGTGTTATATTAAATCCAAGAAGAATGGCTCCATTGTAAGGATTATTACGGTTATACATCGCCGTTTCCTGCGGAACTAGTCCATTGGCAGCCGTCAGAAAGATCTGGAAAGCATGGGTGCTGGTCGATATTTCCACACCCACACCCATATTTGGCCAGGGAGCAGTGTTAACGTATGTAAAAACAGACTGAGAATAACTCAGCATGATGGATGTTTGCGGGCTTATTTTAATCTTACCTATCCCGGAAATATTTATGTTGTCATTAGTCATTCCATTTACATGGTTTGCGGTCATCTCATCAGAATCAACCAGGTTGTAATGTATCCACGAAATTCCTAATTGTGCTGAAAATTCTTTGCAGAACCTGCGGGCAAACATAAATTCGGCAAAATAGGAAAACCTATAGGAGGCCTTAAAAGTCTGGTCAAAAAGGGACCCAAGGTCTGATTCATTGGCGCCATTCAGCACACTTGCCTGATTATAGGTAATATAATCCAATCCATAATTCGTGTCATTTTGAATGACCTGATTGGCTATACTTCTTTGGAATGCAGTATCTGCCACAAGTGAATTGAAATCAAGATCTGACGATAATTTGTTATTCCCCAGGAATTTTTTATTACTTGCATTGAGCGCCACATTTCCAAAAAATGTGATAGTGAGAGGAAAGCCACCTTTACGTTGGCGGGCAATGATATACTTAATGTTAAAATCCTGCAGCATTTTAAGCTTAGTCGTTCCAAAGCCAACCTGAAGGTCTTTAGTAATGGTATAATTCAACCCGATACGTATGTTGGAAGCGCCCCAAATTCCATAAAGGTCTGACCAGTGTTCCTGTATGGTGCCAAAATCATGCTGTATTACAGCTTCCAGTGTTCTTGCCGGCGGTAGTGAAACGGTTTGATCTGCTATGAAATAACTGCTTTCAAATGCTGCTTTCTCCAAAGGTTTCTGAGCTGGTGGTTCCTGGATCGAGTCCTGAGCATTAACTGCGCCTAGACCGCTCATTATAAAGAGAAAACCGATTAAGAATCTTTTCATTTTACCCAAAATATATGTATGCATTTCGATAGATTGTTAAAGTAAATAATTCTATTAATTATTCTTTGCTCCCTGGCTGATCCACTTGAACACTGAATCTGCATTAGCCTGGGTACAATAGGTGGCCATACTTCCACCGGTAGCCATTTTCCTGTACAGGATGCTGTTTGCCGGGGCGCTGACAATAATCATGTCGGGCATATTCTTCAATGAAACATAGGATTTTCCCTCGGTTAAAATCGGGGCGACCTGTCCTTCGCCATGACATCTTACACATTCTGCAGTAAAGACAGGCTGGATTTCAACTGCGTAACTGATTTGCCCCGGTACAGGAGGGGGAGGTGGTGGTGATGGGGGATCAGGAACAATTAAATCCTTGTTACAGGACGAAAGAATAAAAATCACGGATAGGATTGTGATCAGTTTTTTCAACTTTCTGATTTGCATAATCAATGTTTTTTGGGTTGAACGATAATAAGTAAGTAATTATTGGTTTTTGACGTACAAAGCCGGTGAATTTTTTAATTGTAAAAAAGGCTTCAGGTTCGCTGAAGCCTTTTTCATGATCATAAGATTGAATTACAAACCAAAGTTAGGCAAGGCGGCAATTGTGTTGGTCAACAGGGCTGTCACATACTCGGTATTATGTATACCTAAACTGTATTCCCTCAAACAGAACTGGAAGTTGATAATGGCGCCCAATTGAACATTTAACAATTTGGGGAATTTTGGTTTTGCCAGGTTTGCAGCGCTTGTATTATAAGGGTCTCTCCAATATCCGGCAGGATTTGTTGATGAACTGTAAATATCCAGGTACCCATCATAGTTGTTGGATGTAATGCCCCACCAAAGGTTTGTTGCGGAGGCATCGCGGTGAAGAATATCATGTCCGAGGCCGCAGGCGTTGATTTTTGCTGCTAATGCATCAAGCAATGTTTTTACACCTGCTCTGGTATTAATCCATGTTGCGTGGGTTTTGCTTAATGGGTCAGCAGCGTGGCAATCGGTCACGTTGCAGCCATTAAAGTTCCATGTTGTACTGGATGATAGTGCAGCTTCTCTGGCATTTCTCACATTAAAGGAGTGTCCTCCGGCGATACCCGTCATAGGATCGGCCATGTGACAATCGGAACATGAAGCAGCGTTGGTGTGAGGTGAATTACCATAAGCCATGGTTCCGGTGAATTCAATGCCACCAACGCCGGCAACAACAGCGGCAACAGCTCCGTAGTGGATATGCATTCTGTACGATGGCTTGACATATTTGTTTACAGCACCTTCAGCGCTGTCATACATAACAACATTCGGGAAGTTTTTAAGTGAATCATAATTGAGCAACCTTCCAGCAGGATCATTTCCACAGGTCATCGGACGTGGCTGGTGACATCTTGCGCATAAATTACTGCTACCGGCATCTGCAGTAAGGTTAATTGTTTTAGCGCCGCCCCACATGGTCATGGGAACTGCAGAGGTTGAGGTAAGGGCAATATCTGATTCGCCATACGTTGTATGCAAACTGCTGTGGCATGTCCAGCAACCGATTTCACCAATCGCAGCATCTGGCGCAACAGTATATTGGTTAACCCATTTTCCGCCACTAAAAAGGAACTCGGCAGAGGTGTTATTCTGACAAACATAAACAAGTCCTTTTTGTTCATGACAGGGAGCACACGTAGTATTTCCTGCTTCTTCGAAAGCGGCGGCGCCCCATGAATGTTTTGATTGCTGAAATTCAACAGCGATCCGGTCTACCACGGTAGCCGTATGGCAAATTTTGCATGTTTCATTTGCATCTTTACCATTAGTTCCATTAGTTCCGTTTGTTCCATCTTTACCGGCAGGACCAGTCAAGCCCTGGGGCCCTTCCTTGGTGCAGGAGGTAAACATCAAGCATGCAGCCACGATCATCAATCCGGCAGCGAAAAAGAATTTTTGTAAATTTTTCATACTCTTACAGTTTTTGTTAATAAATACGTTTATGCAGCTGACAACTTGTGCAAATTGTTTCGGGAACAAAAATATCGAAGATTATGACCGGCACTGTTTATAAGTTGGTGAGATTTGTTAATATATTAACTGATATATCTCAATTCTTCATTGACATATATCAATCCATCGATAAAACGGAATGTGCCTGTGGAAATCAAAAATCGACAAAAAATAAAAAAGGGTGAAAAAACGCCGTCGTTGTGAATTTGTTATCAGCCGGTTTCGCTGATCTGGCGCAGTTGTTTTGTATTCAGTATTTCCATTGTATTGCCGGATGTTGTGAGAATACCTTCTTCTTTAAATTCTTTTAAAATCCGGATGGCGCTTTCTTTCGACATCCCTGAAAGATCGGCCAGATCCTGCCGGGAGATGGTCATTTCAAATGGATTCTGGCAATAAATTTTGTCGGACAGATAAAAAATAACGTCGGCAATCCTGCCATGCATTTGTTTTTGTGTAAGGCTGATTACCTGGTCGAAGTTAAAAATGGACTGGAGGGAGACCCGTTTAATGAATTCCTCTGCAAAATCAGGGTTTTCCCTGATAAGTTTCTTAAAAACGGCAACATCAACCAGACAAGCAGTACAATCCTCAACTGCAGCAGCGGAATAATAATGGCGGTTATCAACATAGATTCCGGGACCGAATATATAATCAATTGGTTTGATCAGGGCCAGGATCAGATTCTTTCCATATCCTTCAATATAAATTTTTGCAAGGCCTGAAGTGACACAAACGAAATAGGGGGATGGCGTTCCCTGTTTAAAAATGATTTCACCTGCTTTGTAGTTTACCTGGAAACGGCTGCTGTTTATTAATTCGACCTCCAAAGAATTTAAACTATTGAAAATGGAAGCTTTGCAGTTGCAATCGGCGCAATTGGAAGAATGATGTATTTTATTTACCATCGGGGATGGCTGCCAGTGCCAGTTTTTAGATCAGCAGACAAAGATAATACTAAATTGATATAAAGCAATTTTATCAATCATTTTTATCAATCGTTTAATTGAGATATATCAACAATCAAGAAGGTTATTTGAACCAAGGTATTGTGCAATCTGAACGGCATTGGTGGCGGCTCCTTTCCTGAGGTTATCGGCGACAATAAACAGGTTCAGCGAATTTGACTGTGATTCATCGCGACGGATTCTTCCAACCAGAACCTCATCTTTCCCTGCTGCATCGAGGGGCATCGGGTAGATATTCTTTTTTACATCATCGCGAAGCAGAATCCCGTATGTTCCGGTTAAAATGTTCACAATGTCGTCAACTAAAAAATCATGTTCAAATTCGAGGTTCACAGACTCAGAATGGCCGCCCATTACGGGAACCCTGACAATTGTGGCTGTAATCCGGATTGAATAATCATCCAGGATCTTTTGGGTTTCATTAACAAGTTTCATTTCCTCAGAGGTATACCCGTTTTCCTGGAAATTACCCCCGTGAGGAAACAAGTTAAGATCGATCGGATAGGGGTAAGCCATCTCGCCCTGTATTCCTTTTCGCTCATTTTCAAGTTGCCTGACTGCCTTGGCGCCTGTGCCGGTGACTGACTGATAGGTTGATACGACAATCCTTTTTATTTTATATCTGGCATGAAGAGGGGCCAGAACAAGAACGAGCTGGATGGTTGAACAATTTGGGTTGGCTATAATTTTATGATGCTTTGTTAAAACAGAGGCATTGATTTCCGGAACAATCAGTGGAATTTCAGGATTCATACGCCACGCAGATGAATTATCGATAACAGTTATCCCGGCGGCGGCATATCGTGGTGCCCATTCCAGTGAAGTGGCTGAACCGGCAGAAAAAATGGCAACATCTGGTTTTTTTTCTATTGCCTGCTCATGGGTGTGAATATAATAACGATGGTCGTTGAAAATGAGTGGAATTCCTTCCGATTTTGGGGAGGCAACAGGAATAAAGAGATCCGGATAAATTTTTCGTTCACCGAGCACCTTCATGATTTCCCTGCCAACCAATCCGGTTGCGCCTACAACAGCCAGTTTCATATGTTAATTTTTATTTTTTCGGGCCATATGGAATAGCCATAAATTATCATTCACAGTTTGCATGAACGTTGTGCTTATGGACATTTCATCTAACAGATGTTCTGCAAAGATAGGGGAAAATCAAGAAACAGATTAACTGTAAAGTTGATGATCCGGCTGGAAAGGATTTTTATTAACACATCAACGACCTTTTTCAAATTTCAGGATTAAGCAGAAAACTATGATATGAAAACTTTCTTTAACAACGTTTTAAGAACTGGTTGTTTTATTTGCATTGTTTCCATTTTTAACAATGCCAAGGGGCAGGTGACGGATGATTTTTCCGATGGCAATTTCACTGAAAATCCAGCCTGGACAGGTGATGCGGCTCAATTCGAAATCAATTCCACAAAGCAACTGCATTTACATTCAACAGCGAGCGATACATCTGTCCTGGTAACCCGAAACAATCATGTGAAAAATACTGAATGGAGTTTTTGGCTGAAACTTTCTTTCAACACATCGTCGAATAACTATGCAAGAATCTATTTAGCTGCTGATACACCGGCATTGCTCTCGCCGGTAAATGGTTACTATTTACAGGCAGGAGGACCGGATGATTCTGTTTACATCATGAAACAAACCGGTAGTGTTGTTGCAAAGCTGTTCAGTTATAAATGCTATAAAATGGATAATTCAAATAATACCCTAAGGTTTAAAATCATTTGTGATGAATATGGAACCTGGGAGGCAATGATTGACACAACTGGGGGAAATAATTTTTATTCCGGCGGCACCTTTTTTGACGATTCATTCCAAACTTTAAGTTGGTTTGGATTATACTGCCGTTATACATCTAGCAATGCGACAAAATTCTATTTTGATGATTTTTACGTCGGGCCTGTCATTCAGGACACGATGCCTCCTGGCATCCTGTTGCATGAGGTTCTGACAGAAAAAACAATCCGGTTGACCTTTTCAGAAGAGATTCAAAAGCAGGGTGCAGAAGCCACGAATAACTACAAAATGTTTTCAAACGAAACCCATCCCGATTCAGTCCGGTTGGATGTTAATGAAAAGGCTGTTGTTAACTTGTATTTTCATGATTCCATGGCAGTATCCGTATTTGATTCCCTGTTTATCAGCAATATCCAGGATCTGTCGGGAAATTACATGGGTGATACTATGGTACAGGTTTGTTTTTACACGCCACAGCCCTATGACGTCCTGATTCAAGAGATCATGGCCGATCCAGACCCCCCGGTTGAGTTACCAAATGGTGAATTTATTGAGCTCCACAACAGAACCCGGTTTCCTATTAATTTGAAGGACTGGAGTTTAAAATTTAGTAGCTATGTAAAGGTTTTCCCGCCAATCGTCATTCAACCCAAAGGATATTTGCTTGTAATGAAAGACTCGGTGTATCTTTCATATGGTGATGGTGTTTTCCTTTTTACCTCAGGGACTTCATTGTCGAATGAAGGGACAACACTGGCGCTTAAAGATTTCCGGCAACATGTGATTCATTCGGTTTCCTATAGTCCCGACTGGTACGAAGGTTCATTCAAAGAAGAGGGAGGCTGGTCGTTAGAGATGATTGATGCATCAAATCCATGTGGTTGTGCTGAAAACTGGGGCGCCTCTAATTCTGCCACAGGCGGCACTCCCGGAAGCGCGAATTCCATTTGTAATGCCAACCCTGATATGACAACCCCGTTTGTACCACAGGCGGTAATTTCAGATTCTGCAACGGTGGATGTGTTTTTTTCGGAGCCAATGGATAGCACATCTATGCTTTCTCTGACAAGCTGGAACATTGGTTCCATTGAAAACCAAACCGATGGAATGGCGCATCCGATTAGGGTGTCACCTGTATCACCGGATTTTTCAATAGCGAAAGTTGTTGTGGGCCAAGTGTTTGAAAATGGAATAACCTATGTAATAAACGCTTCAGGGAATATAAGGGATTGTGCCGGAAACCATATTGATTCCAGTATAACGACCAGGTTTGCAATTCCTGATACTGCAGTTGTTCATGATATTGTTATAAATGAAATATTATCTGATCCGGTCAGCGGAGGTTCAAGATTTGTTGAATTATTCAACCGTTCGGAGAAAATCATCGATTTACAATCCCTTGTTCTTTCCAGCAGTGACACACCGGAGGAATTAATTACCGGTGCGATGCCACTGATGACGCGT
>Ga0247840_10002412_pt1 | contig 33357 bp, 38 predicted proteins | sample LaCruzMarch2015__FD_192404 | JGI IMG/M metagenome (GOLD analysis project Ga0247840, IMG submission 192404) | Freshwater microbial communities from meromictic Lake La Cruz, Castile-La Mancha, Spain - LaCruzMarch2015_17m | ecosystem: Environmental > Aquatic > Freshwater > Lake | place: Spain...
TGGAGCCAGAATATCGAGCAAGTACTTAATAGGCATTTAGATGGTTGAATCTCCGCTAAAAGTAGTTTTCAATATTTGACTCTAAGAAAATAGAAATGCTAGCCTATTAAAATATAACGGCAAACTTTTAAAGTTTGGAATGGAGGTTAATATCTCACCAAATCGCTTGCCTATGAATCACAGCGAGTTTGAGGTAAGTGAATTATTTGGTTCGGCTCTCTGAAGTTTCTCCCCGAAAAAAGAGCATCGGATTATAAAGTCTTGTTGTGTAGTTCAAGTGCTTGATCTAGATATTCATTAATCAAACGACTACAGTCTTTTCTAAGCTCAGGGTAAATGAAGTTATTATCTATACCTTTAAATTTAATCTTTCTACGCACGTATTCAGCCAACTCTTTTTTGATATTTACACATAAAAAAGGAATTAGGTTCAAGTTGTTGCCATCCTGATCATGGTCTGTGTTGAAACAGTCCTCTAAAGGCTTAGTTGGAAAAGGATTAAAAACGAATAGCCCTTCTTGTGGAATTATATTTTGGTTATAGATAGTTGTAATTGGTCTTTCATCCCTAAAACTTTTTGCGTCTGGCTTTAGCTCAAAATCCGAAATATAAAATATGGAGTTTTGATTATCTTCCCATCCGTAAAAGCTACTAACCCTTGGAAAACTGCCTTTATGCCAATCAATTAAATTATTAAATTCATTCCATTTCTGCCGCTGTTTGTCAATTTGGTATATCGAAAAGTACTGATCAATTTCACTGGATGAATAACTTTGTGTAGCACCTTCTGTAGCAAAATATAGGGCAACATCAATGTTGTATGTCCAATCCATAAGAGGGGTTGGAGCACCATAGTGTTGCAAGATACTTAATATTGGAAAGTCCCTTTGATTCCCTGCCAATTTATAATATTCGAATACCTTTCTGAACAACAGTTTCTTTCTGGCATTATCGACCAACTCATTTACAAATTCGAGGTACCTTCTAGGTCGCCACCATTGTTCAAGCTCATTAATAATCCAGAACCTTTGAGAGGAAGTGAATAGCTTGTACTTCGCCTCACCCATTCCTCGAAACATATTATTAGTATCAATCCGACTCGAAATGTCATTACTTTGGTTCAGTTTATCTTTAGCGGTTAACTGCGAGTACCAATTATCAAAAGCTTGAACTGTATCAATTCTGAAATATTGAGTGCTCTTAGAAAACTTTTTTTGTTTTTCATCAAAGTCTTTATATGAGGCAAGTATACCCATTGCTATCCTTTATTGATTTTAGATAAAGCTTTTGTGAAATAAATATATTAACAAAGATTATATCTAGATAATGCGGCAAAGATGCCAATCTCTGATACCCAAACATTCCCCCTCAAAAACTTTTTGTCTTTGACCTCATAGCGGTTCAAAGCGAGACAATATTTGCCCCCCACCTCTCGCCTTTTTGATTTGCTAAGTAAACCGAGCAATATCTTTTTCTGCTGGTATTGCACCATCCATTTATGAAAAAGGCTCAGGCAGGTAACATGATTTTTGAACGGACTTTTTTCAATAAAAACTGGAAGTGTTATAGGGGGCAGGTCAAAAACTACTTAAATAGCCTAACAATAAAGTTTAGTATTCTTACAAAGATTGAGTCTGCTTTAGTTATTTCTCCCTTATTTTCAATCTGTAAGTTTTCCTTTTTCATATTTATAGAAGCTATATAAGCCAACTTATCTGACATGTCTTTAGCCCTTACGCGGTCAATCTCTTTTTTTGACATGCGGCCAGACCATACGACTTTATTTTGTTTTATCCAATAGTGAGATTGGCATTTGAAGCCCCAATTTCCTATAGAAGGAAATAGAGTGATAAAGTTGTTATCATTTTTCATAAGCCAGTCGGCAGGTGTGAGGGGAGTGATGACCTCCTCCCCACAGCCACAACAGCATTTGTGGGCAGCTATATTATAGCGCTCACAAATGTACAATATCCCCTCATCAAGCTTTTCAGGAATGTTTCCTACATACTGTGGAGTAATTGTAGATTGTTTCATTCAGTTTTAAAGCCATTCATTTCATCACGTGTAAGTGAATGTGAGTTCACAGAATATGTCGTATGATGCGCTTTAAAAATATCTTGATAAAAATTAGAGTGTTGTTTCCACTTCATTACTGCCAGCGCCGCATTGAAACAATTCATATCAGCTACTTGAATATTTTTTCTGTATAAATCTTCACTTTCGTCATCCATCATGGGCATATGCTTTGCACAATGATTGGATTTTTCAGGTGTTGCCATTGTTACTCGGCATGTACCAATTAAATTTGATGATTCTGTATTAATTGAAAGCTCCATGCCCACATCAATGAAAGGAATCTTTTTTGAGATTAAATATTCACTAATTAACTTCCTTGCTAAACCATTATCTACACAGATAAAAACAAAATCACAGTCATCTAACTTGCTTAGATTTTCTTCTGTCACATATTCGTTGTTAGGTATGATACCTTTTCTCATCTGGGCATACATACTTGTGTAGTATTCTACTTTTGGGATTTTTTGCGCAAGAAGTTCTTTTGATGCAGCACCTGGTGCTCTGAAAGCATTATGCTGTAGAAATTGGTCACCATCAAATAATTGAATTTGTTTAACCGGCGTTTTTGCTACCAAATCTAACACATACGCGCCTGTGCCACCTAGACCGATAATAATAACTTTGCTCATCGCCAGTTTCATCGATATTGCTAGAATATCTGCTCTGCTAGATGCAGAATCATGATACATAAAGATTCTATCTTCTTCTATCGGCGGGATTGCTTTAAATGTTCTGGCATCTACATCAGCAATTGCTTTTGCTTCATTTGATATAATTTTGATATAAGCTGTCATTTTTGAATAGTAATCTGGGTACCCACTCGTACCAAAGGGTTTGTTTGAAAACCTATGATTCACTATTACATCATCTACAATTAAACGCGTTTCACTAGTATGCCTGATTGCTTCAATAGGTAAGCCGTTACTATGGCAAGGATACTCACCACAAAACCAAACTTGGTGGTCTTTTTGCGGTAGAAGCTCATCAGCATTGATTGTTAAATCAGTTATGATTGTGCCATGCATTACATTTCGCTGCGAGTTAACATAAGGGACGGAGTTTACAAGCAAATATCCGTACCTTATGTCCACTTCATAACCTTCATCAACCAAACGACGAATATCTGGATTAAGAGCGATTTGTTTTAGTGACATTAAACACCATACCCTCTTTAATTTTGACTTCCTCGCCAGCTGTTAAAGTACCGTCTTTGCCATGTGGATTAGCATACGCTACGGTGTAAAGTATGTTTGCATCGGGCGCATCATCAGGAAATGCTAGTTTCACAACCTCTTCATAGCTTAATTCATGCCCCGTTACATTTCTTGGGCGGCCATTAACTATAATCTCGTAAGTTTTTTTATGGTCTTCACCATTGTTTTCGATAATTTGATTCATTTTTTTTCCTTAGTTACGCCTTTAAATGGGGTTTTGTCTGAGGTTTTAACGTCCAAAAACTGACCGCTGTCTTTATCACGCTTTACCCAATTTCCTGATGGGGTTTGTGTTTGTGAGCGGTCCCTTACTGCTCCATTACGATGCCCATCACCTTTTGGTGGATTTGTTGCCATTTTAAAATCCTTTTCTGGTTAAATTAACCTGTTTAACTTGCTATTAAAAAAAACACCAAAATTTTTGATGTATGTTTAGTCTATACCTACATTCTGATTAAATCAATACATTTAATCAGAATTATTTTATAGCGTGATAAATAAACTCAATTCCTCCAGATTCAGCTACCTCTTCCGAACGCATAATATATCCCTGATCAACTAATTTCTTAAGCTTTGTACTGGCGTTGTGAATACTAATATTCAAGCTAGATGCAACTTTTGAAGTAGTCACTGTGTTATTTTCAAGAACATAGTTAATTAGCTCCAAATTAGATTTACTAGTTTCAGGGCCAATTATTTCATAACTATTTTCGTACCAAACTACCAATGGCTGGTCTTTTGCAGAAGCAGCACCTTGCCAATTATCAAAAAGGTCCCTATCGCTCTTGTCCATACCTTCCAAGTAAAAACCTTTTTGACCACGATAGAGCTTAGCTACGGACAGGACGCTCTCTCTTGGGAAGGAAATATCAGTAGACTTAATGCCTTCAAGTGAAATTCCAAATATATTATATGAAGGGTGACTATCTACGTAGTCAGAAAGTTTTCTAAAGGTTTCCTTACCTTGCACATTGCCGTTAGGTAGGCTACTGTTTGTGAAGTTTATTAACTTAGTTTTAATTGAATTCTGCTTCATTTCGTTCATTTAACGAGATTTAAATAGTTTAGTCAAGGAAAAAATCAAAGCAAAAATGTGTACCTAATATCTTAACTAAGTTTTCAGTATGTAAAAAATTCTTTAAAACACCGTTTCGGTAGTAAATTTTTAGTTCAAAATTTTCTTGTCTTATTGAAATATTAGCATTGTATTTAACGGCTAGTTCAAACGTTCTGTTGAGTCCAAGCCCTCTGTCATCATCATTTACTTGAGATATTCCGCCTTTTTCAAATACTTCTTTTATTAATAAAATATCTGTTTTAATTGTTCTCGGTGAAAACTTCTTTTCAAGTTTAGGGTACTTGTTTCGTAGTACAGGTCTTAGTGAGCCAGCGATCCCTACACCGCTATCTGAGACAACAGTTTGTATGTGCTTTTGATTCCCTTGATATTTTTGCAATGCAGCAAAACCAATAATAGGTGAACTAGAGTGATCATGAACATTGTTAAACGGCTCAGAAATAACAGTTAATGCTAGTGCTGAAAACTGCTTACCAGCATGTGATATGAATGATTTCTGCAGATCCTCAACCACTTTTGAATCAATATTTTTTGGGTCAATCTCACCAAACTCTATCAGATTTTCGCTGTTACCTTTATAGGTTTTAGCTTTAGATTCTACTGGTCTTGATGGAAGGACATTAACTGCAATATTTAGGCGATCACAAAAACCACATCGATCTAAATAATGAAGAGTTGATTTAGTTGCACTAAAGTCAACTGTAACTGATTTACCAATCATTACTAATTGATTACATAACGCTAATAATCGAGAAGCAGCCTCTAAAAGGATATTACTCTTGCTACCAATAGTGAAGGTGATTTTATTTGCATGACTCTCTAGTGGTGATCCGGCCTTGCATAAGGTCTGTTCAAATGTATCGGAGTCCAGCCAATTTACTTCAGGGAAGTTAATAATAAGCTCGTTCACCCTTACCAAAGACCATTCGTGGGTTTCAGAATTCTGAACATATAACTCTGTATGCTTATAAAGAAAAGAGTTTAATTCGCTCCTATCAACACCTAATTCATGCGCAAGCTTCCTAGCCTTAATGCTTGTATTTTGGCCGAGAATACTATCTATTTTGGATGCTAAATCTTTATGCATGCCAAGATTATAGGTCATGATTTGGAAAAATTATTCGCAAATAATTAAATTAAATATAGCTGGTCTACTCGTAAATAGTAACTAGTACAAAAGAAAAAACGACCTAGAAATTCCCCCTAAGTCGTCTTAATTGGTGGCCCCCCTGTGAGTCGAACACAGAACCAACTGATTAAAAGTCTGCTACTCTACATAAACTAAAACCTTTATTGATTTCATCTAATAGACTTTTAGGACTAATGATTATTCAGTATTGGCTATGCACTTAGGGTCATATTTCAATTTAAGAGTGAAACTAATTTATATTGTGGGCTAAAGTTGGGCTATAAATGGGCCATGGCCCAAAAAGAAAACGCCCCAATCTCTCGAAAGGGGCGTCTTTATTGGTGGTGAAAGAGGGACTTGAACCCTCGACCCCAGGATTATGAATCCTGTGCTCTAACCAGCTGAGCTACATCACCTTGTAAACTTTTTGCTAAATTTCAGCAAGGGCGCAATTCTAGTGTTTTAGGCGATAAATGTCAAAATTAGTTTGCAATTTAAACGTTAAAACGGAAATGCATCACATCGCCATCTTGCACAATGTATTCTTTGCCTTCTAAGCGCATTTTTCCTGCTTCTTTGCTACCTTGTTCGCCTTTGTTTTTAACGTATTCGTCATATTGAATGACTTCTGCGCGAATGAATCCGCGTTCAAAGTCTGTGTGAATTACGCCTGCTGCTTGTGGCGCTGTAGCGCCTTTTTTAATTGTCCATGCGCGCACTTCCTGCACGCCAGCGGTGAAGTAGGTTTGTAGGCCGAGTAAGTCATAGGCGGCGCGAATAACACGGTTTAAGCCTGGTTCTTCTTGACCTAGTTCTGCTAAAAATAAAGCTTTATCATCATCTTCAAGTTCTGATATTTCAGATTCAATTTTTGCGCAAATACATACTACAGGTGCATTTTCAGCTTTGCCTAAGGCAACTACTTTGTCTAATAGTGGGTTATTTTCAAATCCAGTTTCATCTACGTTGGCTAAGTACATCACTGGCTTAACGGTGATGAGACATAATGGTTTGAGAAGCTGTAGTTCGTCAGCGTCTAAGTTTAGCGTGCGCACAGCTTTGGCTTCGTTTAAGCAGGGTAAAACTTTATCTAATACCGAGATAAGGGCGATAGCATCTTTATCGCCGCTTTTAGCTTTTTTGCTTTCGCGCTGCATAGTTTTCTCTACGGTTTCCATGTCTGCCAATGCAAGTTCGGTATTAATCACTTCAATGTCAGACATTGGATCAATTTTGTTTGAAACGTGAATCACATTGCCATCTTCAAAGCAACGTACCACATGTGCGATGGCGTCAGTTTCACGAATGTTGGCTAAAAATTTATTGCCTAGACCTTCACCTTTGGAAGCGCCTGCAACTAAGCCTGCAATATCAACCATTTCAACAATGGCTGGTTGTACACGTTGCGGTTTAACGATGTCGATAAGAGGTTGCATGCGCGGATCTGGTACTTCTACAATGCCAATATTAGGCTCAATGGTGCAAAACGGGTAGTTTTCAGCTGCAATGCCTGCTTTGGTGATGGCGTTAAATAACGTGGATTTACCCACGTTTGGAAGACCTACAATTCCACATTTCATATATGTCCAATCATCTTTCACGCAATCTCTGCGCTAACGTTAAATTTTAAGTTTAGTATTTATGCAACTGCGGGATATTATTTTTTAGTATGCAATTTCAACATTGCGTTTTCAAATTCGCCAGCAAGTAACAAGTCTACTAGTTTGGTGCTTTCATACATTTTTTCATCAATTGCAGCTTGTTCGTCTTTTGTAGGCGGTTTTAATACAAAGTTAATCACTTCATTACGGTCACCTGGGTGACCAATGCCTAACCGTAAGCGCCAGAAATCTTTTGTGCCAAGCGCGGCTTCAATGTCTTTTAGGCCATTGTGACCGCCATGGCCACCACCAACTTTAAGTTTGATACCGCCTGCAGGCAAATCAAGTTCATCGTGAATCACCAATATCTCAACAGGTTTTATCTTGTAATAATTGGCTAATGCCGCAACTGATTTACCGCTAGCATTCATAAAGGTTGTTGGTTTTAGTAACCATGTATCTACTTTAGAACTTAATTTTCCAGCTAAACCAAAAAATTTGGCATCTAAGGCCAGTTTACTATTTGTTTGCGCGGCGACTTCATCTATCCACCAAAAGCCCGCATTGTGCCGTGTTGCTGCATACTTATCACCAGGGTTACCAAGACCAACTAGAAGTTTTATTTCACTCATAATGCAATAGTAGCAATAAAAAACGCGCACTTCATCAGAATGTGCGCGTTATTTTGCATGCTTAAAATTAACTTACTTTAAACTTAAGCTGCTGGAGTTTCAACTGCGGCTTCAGAAACACCACCACGAGTTTTAGCAATAGACACAATTGCTGCATCATCACCATGTGCTAATTGCACAAATGAAACACCTTTAGGTAATTTAATTTCTGATAAGTGAATTGAGTGTCCAATTTCAAGATTAGCAACATCTACTTCAATAAATTCTGGCAAGTCTTTTGCAAGGCAACTTACATCAGCTTCTGTGAAAATATGTGCCACGATACCACCACCGGTTTTTACACCTGGAGCAATGTCAGCATTGATAAAGTGGAAAGGTACTTTAACGTGAATTTTTTCTGTTGCACTTACACGTTGAAAATCAACGTGTTGAATCGTGTTGCGTACTGGATGCATTTGAAAGTCACGTAACAATACGCTTTCTTTTTTGCCATCTAGATTCAAGCTTAACACTGAAGCATGGAAAGCTTCATGGCGAAACTCTAAAAATAGTTCTTTTGCATTGACTTCAATGGCAACCGCTTCTTTACCTGCACCATAAACTACACCTGGTACAACACCTGAGTGACGAAGACGGCGGCTCGCACCCGTACCTTTTGCATCACGTTTTACTGCATTAAGTTCGATAGACATGTTATTACTCCTAAAATTAAAACATTATTTTACTGCTGGGCTTTTGAGGGCCGTCTTACACAAAAAACTGCACACCGCGACCAGTATGCAGGGATAAAAACTTTTTAAATGACTTGTTAATCCATAAATAGTGAAGAGACTGAATCTTCACTGCTAATTCTGCGTATGGTTTCTGCCAACAATTCCGCTGCGCTTAATTGGCGAATTTTCTTGCAATTTGCTGATTCTGCGCCAAGTGCAATAGTATTGGTGACGACTAACTCATCAAGCTCAGAGTTCATGATACGCTCCGCCGCGCCGCCAGATAATACTGGGTGTGTTGCATAAGCAATTACTTTTAAGGCGCCAAATTTCTTAAGTGCAGCCGCCGCTTCACAAAGCGTATTTGCGGTATCGACCATGTCATCCATGATCACACAAGTGCGACCTGCAACATCTCCAATAATATTCATCACTTTAGCAACGTTTGGTTTTGGGCGACGTTTGTCGATAATCGCTAAATCTGAATTTAATTGTTTAGCTGCTGCACGTGCACGCACAACACCGCCAACGTCAGGTGAAACTACCATTAAATTCTCATGATTCTGCTTTAATAAATCTGCAAGTAGAATCGGCGTAGCATAAATATTATCTACAGGAATATCAAAGAAACCTTGAATTTGATCTGAATGCAAATCCATCGTTAACAAACGGTTAACACCAACGCCTGTGAGCATATTTGCAACAACTTTTGCGGTAATCGCCACACGTGCAGAGCGTGGGCGGCGATCTTGTCTGGAGTAACCAAAATAGGGTATTGCAGCTGTAATACGGCCTGCTGATGATCGGCGCAGCGCATCAACCATGACCATGACTTCCATGAGGCTGTCATTGGTGGGGTGGCTAGTTGATTGTAGTACGAATACATCTTTGCCACGCACGTTCTCAAGCAACTCGACTGTCGTTTCGCCATCGCTAAATGTACCAACATGCGCTTGTCCAAGCTCAATAGCTAAGTGCTTAGCTACTTCTTGCGCGAGCACTGGGTTAGCCGTGCCAGTAAAGACCATCAAGTTGCCGTTAGACATCTGCTGATTTCCTAAAGTAAAGCTGTAAAAAACGTATAAAAAATAAAAGCGCGTAAATCAAAAATCTACACGCTTGTTATTCAAATAGCACAGTTATAGTTGACTGCGCTTTTAAACTATGCAGACCGTCAGTCTGCATTGAAAATTTTGGCTGAGGAGGAAGGACTCGAACCTTCGGATGCTGGGATCAAAACCCAGTGCCTTAACCAACTTGGCGACTCCCCAATATTTATTCAGCTTACTTAACCAGACGCAAAGTCTGCTAACGGGTGCTGATTCAACCCTTTTGCAACAAAAGCTTTAATCGGAAATCCTAAAGAACTTTCAGGATTTTGATTGATTATTTCCATCGCAATTTTTTCACTTGCCACTTCTAAAAAAACCGAAGCACCAGAACCGCTCATTCTTGCATCGCCAAATTGACTGAACTTGAATTGATTTAGCCAAGTTAAACAATCTAAAACAGCGGAATATTCACTGCAGACTATTTTTTCAAGGTCATTTGTAAATTCATCACTAAAATTAATAAGCTTTGAATTACACGCCCTTGAAAAGTCCGACATTGTCTTAGGAATCGTGTTTTTTGTCAATTGCTTATTGGCAAATATTTGTGCGGTAGATACATGCACATTGGGGTTTAATATGACGTAATAAGATTCGTGCAAAATAATTGCTTGCAGCTGTTCCCCTATACCTTCTGCCCAAGCATTTTTACCAAAGATGAAAAATGGTACGTCAGCACCTAATTGCAGACCTAGCGACAATAACTCTGTTCGGCTCAAATTCAAGTGCCATAGGCGATTTAGAGCCAAAAGCACGGTTGCTGCATCGGAACTGCCACCACCTAAACCGCCACCCATCGGGATGCGTTTTTCAACCAAGATGTCGACACCCATTGGGCATTGTGTATATTGCTGTAAAAGCTTAGCAGCACGAACGCATAGGTCATGAGCTTCGGGCACACCATCGACATTGTTGACGCGCTGAATAGTGCTAGTTTGTGTTGGTCTTAAGTGAATCGTATCGTAAAAATCTAGCAGACGAAAAACTGTTTGCAATAAATGGTAGCCGTCTGCGCGTTGACCAGTAATGTGCAAAAATAGATTGATTTTTGCAGGCGCTAAAAATGATTGAAAATCTTGCATAGACAAATTTTAACGCATCTGGCTATAGAGAGCAGCTAATTACTGCCTACAGGACAGAATCAACGATGTTATTCAATGATTACACGGCCATTCAGCTCTTGTACGGGGCGGTTATTATCGTGTTTTACGGCTAGTTTGAACGCTTCAATTTGTTCTTTAGATGCGGTTAAGGGAGTTTTCAGCACTAACCAACGTACACCTTCGCTACAGGGGGGTGTGGTGAGAGATCCGCTGAAACGATAATAGGCACGATTTTCTGGTATTAACTCACTTGGGATTACTCGGTTTTTTAACACCACAGGTTCGCCCACTTCATTTGGCATTTGAGACCATAATTTTGCGAGTCCTTCATTGGCTTTACCTTCAGTGTACATCACGCCAATCACAGTGAGGTTGCCTTTTGAGTCAGCATGTACAAAATGCGCTTCCAATGGAAATGATTTCCCTCGTATTGTATTTTCACTAGGCGCGTGAAAATGTACTTGCTTCATTTGATATGCCGCACTATCTAGCACTAGCATATTGCCCGCTTTGAAATTGATTTGAACGGTATGGCCGTTATTGAATATATCTTTCGCAGGGAATTTTTGTATGCTCTTTAACGGCTTTAATGCAGCATGTATTGTCGAGTCTATATTGACCGGAGATTGATTGAGGCCCGCAGCACAAGCCGAAAACTCTGGCGATAGCTTGCCCCAGCTTTCAGGACCTTCTTTACCAGCGTAAGTCCAGTGCGGTTTATGCCCGCCATCTTTCGTAGCAGTGGTTTTGGCAATAGGCCCAGGTTTAGCATTTGGTTTATCTGATTTAACTTCCGCTTTAGCAACAGATTCGGCTGGTTTTTCTACAACAGGTTCTTGTGCAGATTCAGCTTTTTTAACCGAACTTTCTGGATTGATTGCTGTTTTCTTAAGTTTTTCTGTATTGGATGTTGTTACTTTATTGGCGGCTACTGCCTTTTCTGCTTTGCAAACGTAGCGCATGGCAATGTCGATATGTGTTTCAGGAACTGGCTCAATAAATTCAGCGCTCTTAGGGTCAATGGTTGCTGAATAAACCAGTTCATTATTCAAGTATTGAAAGACTTGTGACGTCGCTGCTTTTTGTGTCGGGCAATCAAAAAGCCAAAGCAATTTTGATAAATTGAATGTTTTATCAATCGTTTCTGGATTATTTTGCGGTGTCTTATATTCTATCTTAACCCAAGCGCGTTTGAGGTTTTCTACCTGCAAAACCGACTGCTTATCTAGAAGTAGTTTTTCACTAGATTGTTCATGTAGTTTTACCCAGTTAGCAGCATTACTCAAGCTAATCGATGCAAAATATAATATTAATACCGTAAAAAACTTCTTCATGACGCCCTCAATTTTGCCTTAGCAATTTTGATATTTAAACAATTAGTTTCCGCACAATTTTTATACACAACTCTTACGAGTTTAAATTATGCATACAGATGGATTGTTTCTAATGAAGAATCAATGGGGGGTTTAGGCGTTAATTCAGAGGATTATTTGTGCATGATGCATGCGGGATGATATTTGAGATGACGTTAATAACAACACACAGTTTATTTCTTAAGTTCTTTTTTAACAAAATCCCATTGTTCAACCAAAAGCTTTAGGTTTACCTGTTTACTTTTAAGTAAAATCTTGTTTGGTAAAAAAAGGCCATTGTTATTTGAATAATCTTGGTATTCAATATGCCATTCATCTTGTTTTAGCGAAGTTAAATAGCCAAATTCATTCCAAATAATTGATTGCACGTCACCCTTAACTGGGCGCCCTAGTGACCAGTCAGCAAGGCCTGCGAGAGGTAGTTTCCAACCTAATGTAATTTGAGTGAGTGTTTCTGCATCAGGAGCAGAAACAATATTGCCTTTTGCATCTTCTAGCGTGACCTTCCCTGACGTTTTTTTAATACTGGCTACTTGGCCGCCAAAAGGAGAGTAAAGAGAAATATCATCATTAAGGTTGTCATGCTGCCAATTTAAGCTACCGGAAAATCCTTCCCCGTTCGACTGAACGCCAATGCGACCTTTTAGGGTAAATTGATCAATGACAGCAAGGTTTTTTAAGTGTTGTAGATATAAATCTTGCGATACTTCATTTTTAATGGGTTTGCTCGGGGGGGCGCTAGCACAAGCTTGTAGCAAGGCTACCAAGCCCAACATAAGCGCAGTTCGGCTTAAATTCATTAGAACCTCTTATCTTTAGGACTTGAATTTATTTGCAGTTGATAAAAGTACTTTATTGGTTGGATTGTTACTTAACGCGTCATTCCAAATTTTCTTAGCTTCATCATGCCTACCTTTTTGCCATAATACTTCACCCAAGTGTGCCGCGATTTCAGGGTCTTGGCTAACATTATAGGCTTGCTGTAGATACATTATTGCCTGATCAAAATTGCCTTTACGATAATGTGCCCAACCTAAACTATCAAGCATATAGTGATCATTAGGGCTAATTGATAAAGCTTTTTCAATGAGCTTAAGTGCTTCATCAAGTCTAATATTTCGGTCGGCGAATGAATAACCAAGCGCATTATAGGCTGCAGCAAAATCTGGTTTCGCTGCAATTGTTTTACGTAACTCAGCTTCCATGATGTCGAATTTCAAAACGCGTTCAGCAGCTAGCGCGTAATCATAAATCAGCTCGGGCGTATTGGGTAGATTCTTAGCAGCTTTATCAAGTAAATCAAACGCATCTTGGTCGCGGCCAGCCTTGGCCAACAACGCGGCTTCAGTTTGAATCACAATAATTTGTTGCTCAGTATTTAAATCTTCAAGAGCATCTAACTTTTCTATTGCCTTATCTACAGATTCGGATCGTGCAATTACATTGGCTAGATTAACCTGCGCCTCAATGTAATGCTGCCCAGGTTGTACTTTGTTATACCATGCGGATGCAATGTCATCTTGTTTTTGTTTTTCTGCAACCTGAGCAAGATATATATATATTTGATCAACATTTTTGAACCCCATTTTCAGAGATTCTTGTAAATATTTATCTGCAGCAACGTAATCTGCCGATTGTAATGATAATAATCCCACAACAGCGGTAATTTCAGCCCCATTTTTTTCAGGACTATTGCTAGCATTGCTAATTATGATAGGGAACTGTTTTTTCGCAGCTTCATATTGTTTTTGACTCACCAAAAGCTTTGCCATGTTAAGGCGCACTTCATTGGAATCTTCATGAGTATCAAGAAATGATTGATAAAAATCTATTGCCTCTTGAGGTGATTTACCAAATAAAATTTGTCCTTTTAATAGGGCTGCAATAGGCCAGCCCGGTTTGAGCATTTCTGCATTATTTAGTGCCTGCAAAGCAACATCATCTTTTTTTGCGGCCCATGCTGATTGAGCAATTGCAAATTGTGCTTCCGCAAGATCTGGGTAAGGTTTTGCAAGTGACTCTACCAGGGCCAATACGCCAGCTTTATCAGGACTTCTACTTAACAAACTATTTATATATAAAAATCCTCCGGCTCTAGCTTCTTCCTTGGCAAATATTTTTGCTAAAAATGGTTTTGCATCACTTAGCTTCCCAGTAGCAATCAGCATTTCAGTCATCGCTTGCTGCGCTTCGTTAGAGGCCGGATCAATATCTGCCCAAAGCTTTACTGCCGGAATCGTTAAACCTGGAACATTGCCATAGGCAGCAACTTTGGCAGCACGCTCGGCCAAGCTTGCATCACGTGTTGTTTTCGCTAACTCATAAAAGATTGTTCCTGAAGTTGCTAAATCGCCACGCTGTCCCGCGACCTCTGCCACTAAATATCTGTATACAAACTCAGCAGTGAGCTGATCTTCAACTGGATGTAATGTGTTATTTTCGCTATTAGACTTTACAGCTGAGTTTGTAACGCATCCATTGAGCCCCAGCGTACATGCAAGAAGGCCGGCAGCGAGAAGTTGCGTATAGCTAAACGAACTTATACTAATAATTTGTTGTTTAGCATGTCGTAAATTTTTGATAGGGCGCATAGGTTTTTGTAGTAATGATGAAGTTTAATGAAGGTTAAAGATAAGGATTTATGAGTTGATTATCTTTTAAGTTGCTTAAAATATTAAAGGGCCAATGAAATCATACATAAATGCTTCCTATATTGTAAGCTTCATTTCTTAGTCCGTGACAGTAGGCACAAGTTCCTACATAATTACGGATTGGCTATATCGGATGTGGGCAGAACTTTTTATTGAGTCAAGGTCTCACAATGATTTTAGCGGCGCATGTTTATAGTGTGTGCAATGAATATATTTTTTGTAATAATTATTTTTTGGAATGATGTTTTTTAATTGAGTAGCTATGAATAATTTTACAGTAGAAGCAATAGAACTAACACGCCTATATGGCGGAAGAGAAGCTGTCAGTAATGTGAGTTTTACCTTAAGCAAAGGGCAAGTGCTTGGTTTCTTGGGCCCGAATGGTGCGGGCAAATCAACCACAATGAAAATGCTCACTGGCAATCTGGCTCCAAGTAATGGTAGCGTGAAAATCTGCGGTATCGATATGATGGAAAACCCTAAAGAAGCCAAAGCACTGATTGGCTATTTGCCTGAAATGCGCCCGCTATATAAAGAGCTTACTGTTGATGAGTATTTAACAATTGCGGCAAGGCTACACAGAGTAAGTGCTGGACAAATTAAAAAAGCGGTTGAGATTGCTAAAGAGCGTTGTGGTTTGGGTCACATGAGTAAACGCCTCATTGAAAACTTATCTAATGGCTATCAGCAACGTGTAGGTATTGCACAGGCTATTATTCACAATCCGATGGTCGTGATCTTAGATGAGCCTACGGTGGGGTTGGACCCGATTCAAATCCGCGATATACGCGCGTTGATTCGTGATGTCGGTGCAGAGCGTAGCGTAATTATCTCTACGCATATTCTGCCAGAAGTTGAAATGGTCTGTGACCATGTGCAAATTATTGATAAAGGTAAGTTGGTATTCAATGGCTCAATCGATGTGCTTAAAAAACATCGTATTGGTAACAAGCTTTTGATTGGAATGCATAACCCGCCAAGTGCAGATGAAATGCTGAAGATTTCTGGTGTTTTAGAAGCAGAAAGTTTACCGGGTAATTTAATGCGCATTCGTTTTGCTGATGGGTCGGCGCCAGCAGAATCAATCGTGCAGGCTGCGGTTAATCATGGTTGGGGCTTACATCAAATTGCACCGGATCAAACCAGTTTAGAAGATGTATTTGTTCAATTGACTTATCATGAACAAGCGCTGCCAGAACAAGTTGCTGCTTAAGAAAGTAAGACGCCTAAAAAAAGTCTCAAGGAATAGACCATGATTATTAATGTAGCAAGAAAAGAACTTAAAAGTATGTTTGCGTCGCCGATGGGTTGGGTGATTTTGTCCTTGCTAATGTTTGCATTCGGTACATATTATTTAAATGGCGTAAATGATTATTTTGCCGTGATGTCAGGCGCCATGCGCCCTGCCGAGCGCACTGGTGTCACGCAGTTTGTCGGACAAAATGTGTATGGTTTTGCCTCATTTATGGTGTTATTTGCGGTGCCACTTCTTTCTATGCGCCTAATTTCTGAAGAGCGCCGTAATCAAACCTTACCCTTTTTATTCAGTGCGCCCATTTCATTGACGGAAATCGTGATGGGCAAGTTTTTAGGTTTGGTGTCTTTCCTCAGCATCTTGGTGATATTTATTGGGGCTATGTTGTCTACGCTAAATATTTGGGCGGATATAGATTTTGGTTTTATTATCGCCAATTCAATTGGATTATTGCTCATGGTGGCAAGTTTCTCAGCCCTCGGCCTGTATTTTTCAAGCATGACCCAACAGCCTGTTGTCGCGGCGATTTTAACGTTTATCGCGTTATTTGCTTTAATGTTTTTAGATCGGTTTTTTGCAGGTGATCCAAGCAATACGTTGGCAAGTTTATCACTCACGCGTCATTTCCAGTCCTTTTCCGGAGGCTTGATTGACACGGCGGATATCGCCTATTTTGTTTTATTTATCGCGACCTTTTTAACATTAACTGTTCGTCGTTTAGATGCTGATCGCCTACGTGGTTAATGCAAAATATAGATACCTTCAGTCACAGAAAAAATGCGCTACTAGAAATACTTTTAAGAAATATTGGATTAGTTAAAAATGAACATCAATCGTAAATTACGCTTTCAGCTTTTAGTACAGAACAGTTTTTTTGTCGTATTATTTTTAATGCTAGTCATCCTATTAGGTTATTTAGCTAGCCAGTATCGGTATGCTAAGGATATTACACAAGCCAATCGTAACATCTTAACGCAGGGTAGCGTCAACGTCCTTAAGCAAATGAATGGCCCAGTCAATATTACCGTATTCGCGACTAAAGATGATGCGTCAAGTGGCGACAATTTCCGTAAAGGTATGATTGATTTTGTGGCACGTTATCAGCGTGAAAAAAAGGATGTTAATTTAAAGTTTATCAACCCATCTGTAGAGCCAAAGCTCGCACAAGATTCCGGTGTTAAAGAGGATGGCGAAGTCATCGTAGAATACCAAAAGCGCACGGAGCATATTATTCCGCCAATTGCAGAGCAAGAGATGACCAACCTTTTAGTTAGGCTTTCTCGAACAAACCAACAAGCAGTAATGTATTTAGATGGGCATGGTGAGCGAAATTTGTTGGGCATCAAAAATCACGACCTTGGCGAGTTTGGTAAGCAATTAGAGAAAAAAGGCTTTAAGTTCGCTAATCCAGATTTAACCGTTGCGCAAGCAGTACCAAGTAATGGCGCTATGTTGGTGATCGCAGGCCCGCAAGTAGACGTCAGTGATGTAGAAGCAAAAAAAATAAAAGCATATCTTGAAAGTGGCGGTAATTTGCTTTGGTTGCTTGAGGACGATAATTTACGTGGCTTACAGGACGTTGCCGATTATTTAGGAATGCAGGTATCGCCAGGCATTGCTATGGATATGGCGTCAGCTCAATACGGCGCAGATGCGCGTGTGTCTTTCGCGAGTCTTTATGGCGAGCATCCTATTACTACCAACTTTATGTTGCGTACTCTTTTCCCAGAGGCGCATCAGGTGACGGCTCAGGGGACTGATGAAAACGGATGGAAAGTTAGTAATTTAATTGAAGTGGCGCCTAATGGCTGGCTGCTTTCTGAAAAATTAGCCAAAGATGACAAGCCAACATTCAACGAGAAAAAAGATAAACGGGGTCCTATTAATATCGGTGTAGCGCTAGAGCGCATCTACGGTAAAAAAGGTCAACGTGTTGTAGTAATGGGTAACGGAAATTTTTTATCTAATACCTTTATTACCAACGGCGGAAATTTGGATCTCGGCGTGAATATGATTAATTGGCTAGCTGGTGATGATAAACTCATCACTATTCAGCCTATGCCACTAAAAGATATTAATGTGACGATTCCAGATACTAAATTAGGTGTAGCAATCGCTTGGATAGTATTTCATGGTTTTCAATATTTTATCCCCTTAGGCGTAATGCTGGCTGGTTTTTACTTCTGGTGGAAGCGCAGAAAAGCGTAAATATATCCAGTTATCTAGTCAAAAGTAAGCCCTTAATTAGATTAATAAAAGGTATTCATGAAAAAACGCTGGTTACTGAATTTGGTCATGTTGTCTATAGTTGCAGGCTTAGTAGCATTTTTATATCTGCGTCCTAAACAATCTGCAGAACAAGATGCAGTCTATGAGATTTCTGCATACAAGCTTGCAGAGTTTAACGAAATTAGTGTGGAGTTTCCTGCTAGAGCAGCAATTTCGTTTGAAAAAGTCAGTGGTTTGTGGCGCATATCAGCTCCCATAAAAATGCGAGCAGACCAAACATCGGTTCAGCGAATTTTATCTATTATTGCGGCTAAATCTAAAGAAAAGATTACCAGTGTTGACTTAGAGAAATTTGGATTAACTAACCCAGAGCTAAAGCTTAAGCTTTTTAGAGATAAAAATAATGTAGAAGAGTTTACATTTGGCACGCATAATCCAGTAACCGATGAACAATATGTATCACATCGAAATGTAGTTTATTTACTCTCGAATGGTTATGCCGAAGCCGCATCAACCCAACTCATTGAATTTATAGACAAAGCGCCATTAAAACCCACTGAAAAAGTGGCGGGCTTTGATTTAAGCCACCTTGAACAATGGCAAGAATCAAAATTGAATGTAGATTTAGTTAACGGGAAGTGGAAGGCCTCAATTGCTGTCGCTAAGCCGCAACAGAACGAAATGAATGAATGGCTGGAGTTTTCATGGATTCATAATCCAGCTAAATCAGTCGAAATTTATACACCAGACCGTAAAATCAGCTATCCCTATTTTGAGATTAAATTAACTGATGGCACTAAGGTGCATTTTGATAAGATTCAAGAATCACCGGACTTAGTGCTAGCGCGCCCTGATGAAGGCTTAATCTATAATTTTCCATCGGATGCTGGCTTCACTATGCTGAATCCACCGATTAATATTCCAAGCAACTAGGGCGCATGCCAGAGCTGCCAGAGGTAGAAACTACGCGACGTGGCCTTTTACCTCTTGTTGCCAAGGTGGTGAAGTCTGCGACCATACGTCATCCCACCTTACGCTGGCCTATTCCGCAACACTTACTTCAAACCTTACCTAATCTAATGCTACGTGGCCTTACGCGGCGAGCAAAATACATACTATGTGATTTTGGTGACCAATCTTCTGGTGGAACCTTATTATTACATCTAGGAATGTCTGGCCGAATCCAATTGTTGGATTGTAATTACCCTCCAGAAAAACATGATCATTTCGATGTTGAATTTGTTGATGGTCAGGTGCTGAGGCTCCGTGACCCTCGTCGTTTCGGCGCAGTTTTATGGATAGATAACAAAGACAATAACCATGTATTACTTAACAGTCTAGGCCCTGAACCACTAGAAGATGGCTTTAATGCAGAATATCTTTACACAGCGTTAAGCAACAAAACGCTCGCCATTAAGAATGCCGTTATGGATGGACATATTGTTGTCGGGGTGGGTAATATCTATGCTTCAGAGTCGCTATTTCGTGCACGAATACATCCAGAAATACCTGCTAATACGCTGACTTTGAAGCAGTGTGAACGGCTGGTAAAAGAAATTAAAAGCACCTTGAATGATGCGCTATCTGTGGGAGGAAGTAGCTTGCGAGATTTCTATGGAGTTGATGGTAATATCGGCTATTTTCAGCAAGAATACTTTGCTTATGGGCGAACAGGCGAACCGTGTAAAATTTGTGCCAATCCAATTAAAAGCATTCGTTTAGGGCAGCGCTCAACATTTTATTGTGAGCACTGCCAAAAACGTAAAAAACATTGATGTAATTCCAATGTCACATGGTATTTGATATTGACAGAGTTTGATTAAGCCGATTTATTCTTCTCGCAGCCAAGTTTGTGATCGACCGAAAAGTGAAATCCCAATAAATCCACGCACTTCTAATTTATTGCCAGTTGGGTCCAATTTCATTTTGCAACGGTAGGTTTTACCATTGTCTGGATCAAGAATTTCCCCACCCTCAAAATCATCACCTTTTTGTTTAATTCCATTAACAATTGTCATGCCTATGATTCGTTTGCCTTTGCGCTCATCAGTACACTTGTCGCAAACTGCATCACCTGTATCGCTAGCTAATAAGCCCTTTTCAATGACTGCGCTATATTCACCATTCGTTTCTGTGATCCTAATGAGTGAGCGTGGTTTACCCGTATTGTCATCAATGGTTTTCCAAAGGCCCGCAGGCGTGTTGTTAGCAGCAAGAGTAATGTTTGAAATGCTTAGCAAACATACGCATAAAATTTGAGAAAAATTTATTTTCATAATGAACCCCTTATAGATTAGTAAATGTAAAAAGTGCTGAATAATTTAAAAGTTTCAACCAAAGCGAGTAGTGCAATGATAAAGAATAATCGCTTTTGCCACATGGCTTGCTGCTTCTGCGAGTTTATTAGTTTATCAATGGACTCGCGAATTGGAGCGTCATTTTCAGCTCGAGAGCTTTGCTTAAGAGCTTCGTGAATTAATCTAGGCATTTCTGGTAGATTTTTTACCATATAAGGCAGTTCTTTTTTAAGCGTTTTGGCAATGCTGCGCCAGCCGATTTGCTCGCTCATCCAGCGTTTTAGAAAAGGTTTTGCCGTTTGCCACAAATCAATATCTGGGTCTAAATCTCGCCCTAAACCTTCAATGTTCAATAGGGTTTTTTGTAGCATGACCAGCTGTGGTTGAATTACTACGCCAAATTTACGTGACATTTGAAATAGACTAAGTAGCGTACGTCCAAAAGAAATATCTTTAAGTGGTTTATCAAATATAGGTTCGCAAATTGCTCTAACGGCGGTTTCTAATGCTTCAACATTAGTCCCTTTTGGTACCCAGCCAGATTCAATATGCGCTACGGCGACATCACGGTAATCGCCATTAAAAAAAGCCAGAAAATTACGGGCAAGATAGTATTTATCTCTGTCGGTAAGCGTGCCCATTATGCCGAAATCAAGCGCAATATATTTACCCTTATCTGGGCCATCATCGGCTACTAGTATGTTGCCTGGGTGCATGTCAGCATGAAAAAAACCATCTCGGAATACTTGAGTGAAAAATATTTCTACGCCATCATGCGCAAGTTTTGGAATGTCAATTCCCTTGGCGCGAAGTACATCTATTTTACTGATTGGCGTGCCTATCATTCGCTGCATTACCATGACCTCTTTGCGACACCAGTCCCAATAGATGTCAGGAATTAGTAATTTTTTGTCAGGAAAATTGCTAGAAAGACGCGTGCAATTAGCGGCTTCTAAAGTTAAGTCTAGTTCGCAATGTGTATGTTCTGCAAATTCAGCAACCACTTCACGTGGTTTTAAACGTTTTACTTCGGAAGATAAACATTGTAATAACCAAGCACCAGTATCTAATAAATCTAAATCATGGTTAATAATTTTTGCAATGCCTGGGCGCAATACTTTTACCGCTACCGGCGTACCGTCTAGAAGATGTGCAAAGTGCACCTGAGCAACAGATGCACTTGCAATGGCTATTGGCTCAAAGTCCGAAAAAACCTCAATTAGAGGCAAATTAAATGCCTCTTTTATAGTCTTTTCTACTTCAGTGTAAGCAAAGGGGGGGACTTGATCTTGTAGTTTGGCGAGTTCATTCGCAATATCAATAGGAATTAAATCGCGCCTAGTTGACAGCATTTGTCCGAATTTAACGAAAATGGGACCAAGTGCTTCCAGCGCTAATCTTAGTCTTTCACCTCGAGCCTGATTCTTGTTTCGCCAAAACAACATGATATTGATTGAGTCTTGCAGCGACTTTAATTTAGTATGGCCTAAAACGAATTCTTCTAAGCCGAAACGTAGTGCAATGTAAATAATGTAAAAAAGCCGAAAAATACGCATAAGTTTAGTGAGTGTTATCTACAGCAGAGCTGTTTGAGTCGGAGTTTTTAGGATATTTTTGTTGGTGCTGGAGTAGGTATTGGGCAAGTTTTTTTTCAAATCGTGCCACGTCTGATCGCAAGGTGTCGACTTGTGTATTAAATTCTTCCAAATGTCTTTTTTTAGCGATTATTGGATTTTCTTCTTGCCAATATTCGCTCAGCATTTCAGCAAGATTGATACTGGTTTCTTTAACAGAATAGACTGCATCACGCGTGATGCTCCCAATTTTGTTGGCAGGTATGTCACCAACGATTTTACTTAAGTCGTCTTCATAATCCCAACGCATATTAGCAAATACTTTTGCTAATTCTGACGCCAAATGGGTATCTCCATCAATGCTAATCTGCATTTTGGCAGATTCATCCTTAGCTATTAAACGTATGAGCAGGCTAGGTGGAATAGTCACAATCGCATCAGCTACATTGGTTTCTCCAGCAATTGCTAGACTGCCGTTATCTAAAATTACTACGCTAGCAGACATCAGGCCACTATTAAACTGTACAGATTTACCTGAAAAAGGCTGTAATATGGAATTGGTCCAGCTATTTTGAGAAATAAGGTGCTGTAATAATCGAGTGAAAATGCTTTTAAACATTAGGTTTTATAACCTTTATGTAGTGCAACCACCCCAGCCGCAAGGTTGTAATAATCCACTTTACTTAAGCCAGCATCTAGCATCATTTGTTTAAGCGTTTCTTGATCTGGATGCATGCGAATTGACTCTGCTAGGTATTGATAACTTTCAGAGTCTTTAGCGAGAACTTTACCCATAAAAGGCAGTAGCTTGAATGAGTAAACATCGTATAGCTTAGAAAGAGGTTGCCAAACCTTAGAGAATTCGAGCACTAGCAATCTTCCACCTATTTTGAGTACACGCTGCATTTCAGCTAAAGCCAAGTCTTTATGTGTCATGTTGCGTAGGCCGAATGCGACTATTACGCAGTCAAAATGATTATCAGGGAAAGGTAGTTTTTCTGCATCACATTGTAGTGCTGGAACATTTAGTCCAGCATCCAGCATGCGATCACGCCCAACGCCTAGCATAGAGGAATTAATGTCTGTGAGTATCACTTGACCATCAGCCCCCACTTTTTTTGCGAACAGTTTAGATAAATCGCCACTGCCACCCGCAATATCTAATATTTTATCACCTTGGCTAACACCGCTTATTTCAACCGCAAAGCGCTTCCAACCTCTATGAAGGCCAGCGGACATTACATCGTTCATTAGGTCATATTTACTGGCAACGGAATGAAATACTTCGCCGACTTTCTTCGCCTTGTCAGCCTCATTAACAGTTTTAAAGCCAAAATGCGTGTCGTGTTCATTGGTCATGGTATTGTTTTCTCTAAACTTTCATTAGATACTTAATTGTCGATATTAATTATATTATTTATGTTGACGACCAGCTGCGCTAAGTTTTCCTAAATATTCCAGCCAGAGACCTTCATAATTTTGACCCAACTCGTACAAATAATCCCAAGAATATAAGCCGGTATCATGCCCATCAGAAAATGATAATTTGACCGCATAATTGCCCACAGGTGCGATCGCAACTATATTGACATCTTCTTTATCAAGTTGAAGTACTTCTTGTCCATGCCCATGTCCACGTACCTCAGCAGAAGGAGAATACACGCGCAAAAACTCGCAAGATAACTTACACTCAGTGTTGTTGTCGAATTTTATTTCTAATAGGCGAGATGCTTGGTGCAAGCGAATATCAATTGGACGAGGTGAATTGTTAGTTAAGCCGCTCATTCTAGGAATCATTATTCTAAAAGATATGATGATAACAGAATGGCGCGACTAGATGATGCCGCTATATCAAACCGTTTGTCTTATGAATAAAACCGCTTATCTGATAATTATTTTAATTGTTAATAATAGTTAATTGATTCAGTTGATTATTTTCAAAATAATGATAAAGTTGTATATAAGTATAAGTGGCTAAGGGTCATTATGTCTCAAAAAGAATCTAGTGGTAAGCTAGCGCAACAATTTGCTGCGTATACACAGTGGCGAAAAGCTCTGGTGGATACTATCTGCGATTATCGTAGTTGGCTCAATGAGCAAGAACTTAATGATGGGCAGGTCGACCAACGCATACAGCAACTGCTAGATAGGCTGCGTGAAGATAAGCTTAATGTAGCCTTCGTTGCTGAATTTTCTCGTGGAAAATCAGAACTCATCAATGCGATTTTCTTTGCTGGTTATGGAACGCGACTCTTACCATCTAGCGCCGGTCGTACTACGATGTGCCCAACTGAGTTGCTTTATGATAAAACCAAACCAAGTTCAATTATGTTATTACCGATTGAAACGCGATTATCAGATGCGACTACTACCGAATATAAGCGTTACCCTGAGGAATGGAAAGTTGTTACATTTGAGATTGACTCTAATGAAAGCATGGTTAATGCATTCAAGGAAGTTAGCAATACTAAGTCCGTCACTTTATTAGAGGCTGAAAAGTACGGATTATTTGACCCGAATAGTGCGGATGATGCCCTAAGTGTTAATAAAAACGGCACTATTGATGTGCCAAGTTGGCGCTATGCGATGATTAATTTCCCGCATCCACTGCTTGAGCAAGGTCTGGTGATTTTAGATACGCCTGGGTTGAATGCGATAGGAACTGAGCCTGAGTTAACGCTCAATATGTTGCCAAATGCACATGCTGTTCTATTTATATTAGCGGCAGATACTGGCGTTACCAAATCGGAAATAGATGTTTGGCGGCAATATATTAGTGGAACTCGCTGGAAACAAAAAGGCCGCTTGGCTGTGCTGAATAAAATCGATGGTCTTTGGGATGAACTGAAGAATGAGGATGATATTCAAGCTGAGATCACTAAACAGATAAAATCTAGTGCGGAATTGCTTGGTTTAGAAGTTAATCAGATATTTCCTATCTCGGCGCAGAAAGGTTTGTTAGCTAAAGTTAACAATGATGCTGAACTTTTGGCAAAAAGCCGGATTTTAGAGCTTGAAAAAGCTTTATCAGATGAGTTGATTCCATCGAAAAAAGATATCGTTCGTGATAATACACAGAACGAAATTGAAGATTTAATCGCAAATTCACATCTCATACTTGATGCTCGTATCTCTGGTGTAAATGATCAATTGGTAGAGTTGCGCGGTCTGCGTGGCAAAAATGAAGACGTTGTTGAACATATGATGAACAAGGTCAAAATTGATAAAGAGAATTTTGAAAAAGGTTTGCAACGTTTTCAAGCATTGCGCAGTATATTTTCACAGCACACCAATCGATTATTCACCCTGTTAGGCATGGAAGCGCTTAAATCGCACGTGCATACCACGCGTGAAACTATGATAGATGCTAGTTTCACCAAAACTATTCGAGTGGCGATGGATAATTTTTTCAGTGAATTGAAAAAGCGGTTAGTTTCATCAGATACTCAAATTGATGAAATTAAGAAAATGATGGATGTGATGTATGAGAAGTTTTCTAAAGAGCACGGACTTCGAAAGTCAGATCCGCCTGCTTTTTCAACATTGCGTTATCAAAAAGAATTAGCTAAGTTAGAACGCGCTTATAAAGAACAGTTTAATACTGCTTTTAATATGATTGCGCATGAAAAGATGACGCTTACGAGCAGGTTTTTTGAAACCTTGGCTAGCCGTGTGATACACGTATATGAAGTGGCGAATCGGGATGTTGAAAATTGGCTGAAAGCCGTTATTTCGCCGATGGAATCTCAGGTGCGTGAGCATCAGTTGCAGTTACGCCGTCGGCTGGAAAGTATTAAGCGTATTTATAAAGCTACGGATACACTAGAAGATCGCATTTTAGAGTTGGAAGCGATAGAGAAGAGCATTCAGGCTCAGCTAGATGATTTGAAAGTGTTGCGTATGCACATGAAGAACGCACTTGCATTTGAATCTCATGTTGATGAGACTATAGCGGCATAAATCAAGCTAACTTATTGATTTGTAATTTTAAAAAAAGGCTAAACTTGAAAAGTTTAGCCTTTTTTAACGGGGCGGGATATTTGTTGAATCGAATGTAAAAATGTTATCGGCTAGCTAGCATCAAGGTCTTCATCTTTTGCATTGCTTTTTGTTCGATTTGACGAATACGTTCCGCTGAAACACCAAATTCATCGGCAAGTTCATGCAACGTTTTCCCGCCACTATCTTGAAGCCATCGTGCTTCAACAACGCGACGACTGCGATCATCCAAATTTTGAAGCGCATTGCTTAAACCAGTTGATTCTGCAATTTCTGTTTGTTGCGCTTGTATCGCTTCTAGCGGTTCTAATCTCTCATCTTGCAAGTAAGCAATTGGGCTGTAATTTTCATCTGAATCATCATCGATGTTCGCTTCAAGTGAAATTTCATTGCCACTTAATCTCGCCTCCATCTCTAGCACATCCTCGGGTTTTACATTCAGAGTGCTGGCAATGTGTTCTACTTCGCTTGGCTGTAGTGTATTTAAGCTAGTTTTCATGCTACGCAAATTAAAAAATAACTTACGTTGTGCCTTGGTTGTGGCTATTTTAACCATACGCCAATTCCGCACGATGTACTCATGCATTTCAGCTTTAATCCAATGCATGGCAAAAGAGACTAAGCGTACACCGCGTTCTGGATCAAAGCGTTTTACTGCTTTCATTAGTCCAATGTTGCCTTCTTGAATGAGGTCTGATTGAGGTAGTCCATAACCATTAAAGCCACGGGCGATACTGGCCACTAAGCGTAAATGTGAGACAATCAGCTTGCGCGCAGCTTCTAAATCATTGCTAGATCTGAATTTGACGGCAAGTGAATATTCCTCTTCCGCAGTTAAAATAGGGTACGCTTTTATAGCTCTAGAATATTGCTCTAGACTATCTGTTGCGGATAGTACTGGTAATGTTAATGCGTTGCTCATCAAAGTAATTTCCTCCAATAGTTGTTATATTAGCACTCTAACTTAGAGAGTGCTAGTAGCTTAATGGTTCATTTTATATTTAGAAATTGTTCTTTGACATTAAAGTCGTAGACATGACATTAAAGTAGAATACAAGATTTTAATTTAATTACACTTTAGTTGCATATTCTCATGCCAACTGATCATTGATTCTCGTCATGATTGACCAGCACTATTATTCGAACTGACCAGTGATTCTCATGGGCACTGACCCTTAGTTAAAGCTATGCAGATATTGGAATGGCAGCTTTGTGGCAAGCCAATTCAAGGGAGTATGGGACAAGTTTCGACCCAATTCGGAAGTTCACCAATTTTTAACAGGTGGCAGAAAAATCCCCATAGGCGACACCATGCATCTCATGTGGTGTAGTAAATCGACCAATAGCCTCCCAAATAAGACTACCCATTGCAACTAGCAACAATAAAGCATTCGCAAATGCTGCAAGGATAGTGGCACGCTTCCACCCATAAGTATGGCGTGCATTTGGTCGCAACTTGATAGCTAAAGCACCGCCCCAAGCCAAGACCAACCCAATCACATCAGAAAAGTTATGGCCTGCATCCGCTAATAACGCTAAAGAGTTCACTTTCCAGCCATAGAAAGATTCGATGGCAACAAAGATAATGTTTAGTGCAATACCAATGGCAAATGCTTGATTGAAGTCTTTGGGGACATGCTCGTGACTGTGGTGATCACTCATAAAACAGACTTAATTAGAACCAGCTTTCTACTTTACTCTTGGCAGGTATGCCGCCAGCATGAACAACTTGCCCATCAATCACCACGGCAGGAGTAGACATAATGTTGTACGTCATTATTTTTTGAATATCCTCAACCTTTTCCAGTGTAATGTCAACGCCTTTGGCTGCAGCAACTTCTTCTACAAGCTTTACGGTTGCCTTGCAATTCGCACATCCTGTGCCCAACACTTTAATATCTTTCATGGTTTAATCCTTATAAGACTGCGTTAAATACATAACCTACTAGAATAATTCCAAGTGAAACTACGCCTATGAAAGTCCCTATCAATCTAGGTTTTAACACTTTGCGTAAAATCACCATTTCAGGCAAAGAGAGTGCGATGACACTCATCATAAACGCCAGCACTGTGCCTAATGCCGCACCCTTGGCGAGTAATGCTTCTATAATTGGAATAATACCTGCGGCATTGGTATACATCGGCACACCGATGAGAACAGATACAGGCACTGCCCACCATACATCTTTGCCCATAAAACTTGCCATGAAATCCTCTGGCACATAACCGTGAATACCTGCTCCAATGGCAATGCCAGCAAGAATGTAAGGCCATACTTTACCTACAATTTCACGTACTGAGGCAAATCCAGCTTGAACTCGATCTGCAAGCGTGAAATCAGTCGTATTAGCCTCAGCGCTCACCTTTGGCATGTTACGCACCCAATCTTCAAGATGTTCTTCCATATTTAAACGACCGATGACCCAACCTGAGATAATGGCAATCGATAAGCCCATCGCCAGGTATAGTCCTGCCACTTTCCAGCCGAACATTGCAAATAGCAAAGTTAGCGCGACTTCGTTCACCATAGGCGCTGAAATAAGAAAAGAAAAGGTAACGCCAAGAGGAACGCCAGCCTGTACGAACCCAATAAACAGTGGTACAGCGGAGCAAGAGCAAAATGGTGTAACAATACCCAAACTAGCAGCCATACAGTTGGCAACGCCTTCAGCTTGACCGGCTAGTAGCGCCCGAGTGCGCTCTGGAGTGAAATAAGAATTCACCATGCCCATGACCATCACGACTGCAGTCAATAGCATCAATACTTTAGGCGTATCGTAAAAGAAGAATTGCAAGGCGCTACCAAGCCGACTGTCACGTGCGACAGGTAGGCTCTGCACGATTAATTCTGATAGCGGAATTAGAACCTGATAAAGCGCCAGCCAAACGCTGGCGGCAATTAGCAGAAATATAAGCGGCTGCTTGTTTGGTAAATTGATGATATTGCTTTTCATGCTATGTATACGCTTTACAGAAATCTCTTAGTGTTACTCTACACTTAAAGCTAATGATGCAAGTGATATAAATCAAAGCGCAAAGTTATATAGTTTAAGGCAGCCTTTGAGTAGCTTTGCTGCCTTATTCAATTTACAACTTACCAATTAAATCTAACTGCTTTTTCATCTCACTGCGGTCAGATATGTTTTTAAAGTCAATGGCCAAAAAGGCTACAATCCTGCTACGAAGTATTGAATATGCTTTCTCAAATGAAGCGTCAATCTCTGCTTCTGTGCCTGTCGCTTTTGCTGGGTCTTCTACGCCCCAATGCGCTCTCATGACATTGCCAAGATATGCTGGGCAAGTCTCACCAGCGGCATTGCCACAGACTGTGATGATAATGTCAGGTGTAGCGGGTAAGTTTTCCCATGACTTGCTGTGATAACCTTCTGTCGATATACCTTCACGTTTTAGTAAGGCAATAGAACGAGGGTGCACTTCACCTGTAGGTTTGCTACCTGCACTCATTGCCTTCATGCCTTCTGGGGCTAAAGCATTAAATGTCGCCTCGGCTAATATTGAACGACATGAATTACCAGTACATAAAAATAAAATATTCACATTAACTCCTTGCAATTAAACGTTTTCATACCAATGGCGGCTTTTATTGACGATAGTCACTACCGACAGCATCACAGGTACTTCTATTAATACACCAACCACCGTGGCTAACGCAGCACCTGAATTAAAGCCAAATAAAGCAATTGCGGTCGCAACAGCCAATTCAAAGAAATTAGAGGCTCCAATTAAGGCTGATGGTCCAGCCACACAATGCGCTACTTTGAATTTCTTATTCAACCAATAAGCAAGCATGGAGTTGAAGTAAACCTGAATAATGATAGGCACTGCCAACAAAGCAATAATCATGGGTTGTGCAAGTATCTGCTGACCTTGAAAGCCAAACAGTTAAACTAGTGTCGTAAGAAGTGCTGTCAGTGATATTGGGTTTAGGCGTCTTAGAGTAGCCTCAAAAGTTTGTTGTCCTTTTGCCAGTAACCATTTACGCATGATTTGACTTATCACCACAGGTACAACAATAAACAATAGCACTGAAATAAAGAGCGTATTCCATGGCACATTGATGCTTGAGATGCCTAGCAATAATGCTACCAGTGGTGCAAAAGCAAATAGCATAATGGCGTCATTAATAGCCACTTGAGAAAGCGTGAATTTTGCATCGCCGTCACATAAATTACTCCACACAAACACCATCGCGGTGCAAGGCGCTGCTGCAAGTAAAATTAAACCTGCGATATAGCTGTCTATTTGTTCAGTAGGTAGATAACCAACAAACAAGTGTCGTATGAATATCCATGCAAGTAAAGCCATTGAGAACGGCTTGACTACCCAGTTAATAAATAACGTAACGCCTATACCTCGCGCATGCTGTAGCACGTCTCCCATTGCTTTAAAGTCAATCTTAAGCAACATAGGAATAATCATCAGCCATATTAAAATTGCCACTGGGAAATTAACTTCAGCTATCTTTAAACTGCCTACCGTTTGAAAGAAGCTTGGTAATAATTTGCCTAAAGTGATGCCGACAACAATACATCCTGACACCCACCAAGTGAGGTTACGCTCAAAGCTACCAATTTTTGGACTGCTGTTTGATGATTTATTATTGCTTGTCATATTACTTACTGCGCCTTGAAATAAATTGCACTTGTTGAGGTATTGGAGCGCAACAGGCTGATTCGCCTTGCTCTGCACTATCGTTAAATGTAGGCGCACTATCTAGAGTGTGGTAGGTTTCCCAAGCAATCCCTGAAGGATCTTGTACCCAATGCTTATCAGATTTGGCATAGCAACAGGTTGTACCTTCTTGCGTGAGTATGCTCATATCTGCTGAATCTAATCTTGCTTTAATATCAGCTAATTCTTCATCGTTTTCTACTTGAATACCCACATGGTCTAAACCTACTTTTGCACCACGTTGGCTAATAGCAAAGTTAACTAAAGGATCATTGAGCATCCATTTAGCATAATCCGATTTTTCTACGGTTGGAGATGTACCGAATAAGGTGTTGTAAAAAGTAATACTCTTACTTAAGTCTTCGACTGAGACATGTAAATGCATGCGTTTCATGGTGTAAATCCTTTAGGATTGAGAACTGCAAGTTAAATCAGGGCAACATTCTTGCTGACCAGCGCAGCAATTCTCTGTGAGGTAGGCAAGTAATCCATTCATTGCTTCATAATTTGCGAAGTAATAAACAAATCTACTTTCTTGGCGAGAACTAATTAACCCTGAATGACTTAGCTCTTTGAGGTGAAATGAAAGTGTGCTGTTAGGTATGCTAAGTTGTTCGCCAATAACTCCAGCAGCTAAGCCTTTTGAGCCAGCCTGAACCAGTAATCTAAAAATGCTCAAACGTGCATCTTGAGCAATTGAAGCGAGAAGTGTGACCGCAGTTTTATTATCCATGTATCTATATTTCCACAAATATAGAAACAATGTCAACATTTTTTTATTTAACGGCAGCTTTGGGCCCGATCCAGAAGTTGACGAGCCAAAGCTATGCGACTGCTTTGTCCCACGTTACTACCTCACATACTAAATTATGGGCAACAACAATGGAGTTTGAGTACAAGTTTGTGAGTGACTGGTTTATGGCAGCACAGTTTTTTTGACTAAACGGCAGCTTCGTGGAAATCAGTTTTTAGCACTCTCAGCCGCAACGAGTCATTCGCCAATTAATGAAGTTCGGCGACTAAATCCCCAAGCCGACCTTTGCACACCAGCTCTAAAATGCAAAACGGGAGCCTAAGCTCCCGTAATTGTTTCAAAAACTAAACTTAATTAAGCTTGTAGATTCTTGCGTCTAAGAGTAACAAAACCCATAAAACCAAGGCCCATAAGCATCATGCCGTAGGTTTCAGGTTCCGGAACCGGGGCAATGTTTTCTAGTACGGGTATATCAGCGAAGTTAGGTTGCTGTAGCCCCACGAAGTCAAAAGCCAACGCCGTCTGGAAAGCAGTATCGCCCCAGTTGGAAACGCCGATTTCTAGATAGTAATCACCGTCCGTATTGACCACATAGTCGGACTTCACCCACCCAGTGTAGCCACAACTGGTTCCAACATCCCAGCACTGGCCGGCAGAGTCGCCAAGCGGCGCCCACTGTGTGTTGCCGTTGATTCCGATCACCGGTTGACCGTCGTTTAGGGTCGCAGCAATCTGGCGGTTAGGGTCTTTGTTATCAAGACTGTCAAACCCGACCTGATCTTTCAGCACCTTCCCTGGCACATAGTCACTTGTTCCATTGTTGTCAGGTGCATTGCCACTCCGAGCCGTGTAGAGCCAAGCAGCCGTATCATTGGTAGCAGTAGAAACAAGTCGTGCCCATGCGTAGTCCTCGTAGCCACGACCATCTGTAGAAACATAATTGAAATACAGCGTCAGATGGGAATTAGCACTAGCGCTGAAAGAACTTGACTGCACCATCGATCCATTGGTCTGGTTAAATCCCCCTTCGGTATCGTTCAAAACAAGTGGTGAGGGATTTATCATCGGCGCATTAGGATTTTCGAAATACTGTTGATAGTCATGATAGGTTGAGACAAATCCGTACATGCCGTTACCGGTGGCTGAAGCACCTAGTGGCGCATCGTTTGCATTGGTGTTGTAGTTAGACGCGATCAGACCGGCATTGCCGGTCGTGTTCCAAGTGACGCCGGTAATGGATACATCTGCGGCATTTGCCATCATTGGCAGAAAGATTGTGGCCATTAGGCCGATTACAATCTGCATTTTTTTCTGGTTCATATTTTCTCACTTAAATTATGATGAATGATTATTTTTTTTCTAAGGTAACTGCAATAGTCGTGCCTGCGAACAGAAACGACGATTAAAATTAATCTTGTGAAGAAAGATACTGTTTTTATGCGCCTTTAACACCACAAACCCATTTGTGAGTGTATGTTTGGGTTGCGGCGTCTGTTAAAGTCGTTGTCCAACCGCAGTTGAATTTACCTTTTGCGCTAGCTTGCAAAGGTGTAAGCAGCTTAGCCGCAGTTAATGTAGCTAAAGTTAGCGCAGTAACCACTTTAGATGTAATAGATTTTTTCATTTTATTTCTCCGATAAGTTAAACGGATTAATTCCCCGCAGATTTAATATTAAACGGGAAAATTTCCCATGTCAATACATAAATGTGAAAAAATCCCATTTAACTATATTGTTTGATAAATTTCAGCGGATGGTTTGCCCCCCGTTGATGTCGACTAGTCTCTGTTTTTAGTATCGACAAATGGTGGTGAAGTACAAGTTTGTGAATGGCATCTTTTTGGCAAGCATGTTTTAGCGCTCCCAATTGTAACGATGT
>Ga0247840_10002419_pt1 | contig 33323 bp, 36 predicted proteins | sample LaCruzMarch2015__FD_192404 | JGI IMG/M metagenome (GOLD analysis project Ga0247840, IMG submission 192404) | Freshwater microbial communities from meromictic Lake La Cruz, Castile-La Mancha, Spain - LaCruzMarch2015_17m | ecosystem: Environmental > Aquatic > Freshwater > Lake | place: Spain...
GCAGCAAGGTTTTGAAAGCATGTGGCTAGGCCGTGACAAGCTCACCTTGCCACTTAAAAGCCACGGTTATTTGCTTGAGATTATTTCAGGGTTTGCCAATAAAGCGGAAGGCCAGCAAGAACGCAAAGGTGAGCAAGGTCGCAAGTATGGCGAAGTGGTGACTGGTGCTTACATCTCTCAAGCAACTAAGGCGGCGCATGGTGTTATTGATCATGCTGGTGACGCCACCAAAATGGTGCCGAATAAAGTGGCTAAAGGTGAAGCCAAAGTAAATCTACGTGACACATTAAACAAGATGACTGGAAAAAACCATGCTGAGTAAATTTATTACTGAAATGCAGAACCATATCGGGCGTGACTTGGCGATTAGTGGTGAGTGTTTAGCGCAAGCGCTTGGCACCACACCGCGTCAAATTAGACATATTACGGATATGGCTATTGATGAAGGCATCTCGCTATGCAGTCATCCATCGCATGGTTACTGGATTGCGCTAGATGTGAAAGAGCTAGAGGCCACCTGCCAGTTTCACCGCAGCCGTGCGCTTCATGAATTGCAGAAAGAAGCAAAACTTAGAAAGATTGGTTTAGCAGATTTGCTTGGCCAGATGCATTTAAGAACTTAAACAACAACTAAATTTAACAGGAGAACCCAATGGCAAAAGCACCAAAACTTAAAGCAGTCGCACAAAGCTACGTTCCGCAAAGCCGCAATGAAGTGGCTGATCATATCGACTTAATCGGTAGCGCACAGCGTGAGTTACAACGCATTGAATTAGATATTGACGACATCGTTTCAAAATTGCGCCTAGATAAGCAACCAAAGATTGAAGCGTTAACCAACACCATTGCTGACTTATCTAAAGGCGTACAAACATGGTGCGAAGCAAACCGCGACAGCATTACAGATGGCAACAAAGTTAAATCAGCCAACTTAACCACTGGCGAGGTGAACTGGCGTCAGCGTCCGCCAAGCGTAAAAACACGCGCCAGTGCACAGCTATTTGAAAAGCTTAAACGCTTAGGCTTCAGCTTTTTTATTCGTAGTAAAGAAGAGCTGGACAAAGACGCTATTTTAGCCAAGCCAGAAACTGCAGCGGCTGCAGGTATTGAAATTACGACAGGTATAGAAGACTTTGTAATCACGCCGTTTGAGCAACAACTAGCGGCATAAATGTTGACCACCCAAGCTGTGAGTGGGGAGAATAACCGCAGCAGACTGTGATGATGTACTCCATAGAGTATTCCTTTCCATCCGGCACAGTCAATTAACTTAATTTTTATACTTATATATAGGAGCTTCAAATGAATCAAGCACAATTAGTAGATGCAATCGCAGCAGACCCAGCCAATGAAGGCATATCAAAGAAATCAATCAAGTGGGTGTTAGAGAGCGCAGGCTCAATCACCCAAGGCGCACTAGCAACAGGTGACGAAGTGACTTTGCCTGGCATTGGCAAGCTAACTGCTAAAACACGCGCTGCCCGCACTGGACGCAATCCAAGCACTGGTGAAGAGCTTCAAATTGCAGCAAAAGTGGTACCGCATTTTAGTGCTGCTAAAGCGCTGAAAGATGCAGTAGCTTAAGACTAAAACTCTCATTTATAGCCTGTTGAAAAATAGGCTATGGAAGATGGTTTTAATGGAGAAAATTATGAGTAATTCAACTAAATCTGTTGTTATTGATGAAAAAACTTTTAAACATATAAAAATTGGCATGATTCCAGCATCGCATTTGAATGGTATTTTGCATCGAAGAGTTCCACAAATAGCGCCATGCAAGGTTTCATTTGATGCGGGTTGGGATGCGGCAAAAGAGTATTTTGGATTAAAGCATGAATAACTCCAACTTTGATGACCTTAAAAAGCTACGCGATGAAGCACTAGCAAAAGGTCGCGGATCAAAAGCCTACTTTGTTTTTTGTGATGCTATTTTTGATGGTTTTCCCGCCATATTCGAAACTGGATTGCGCATGAACGCCAAAGTTTATGCTGAGTTGCCACGAGCAGAAATACTTGCTGAAATTGAGCGTATCACTAAAGGCTTAATAGAAAACAACAATGAGCTGATAGATATTCTTTGGATAAATGACTTTGAAAGTGCATTTGATGCTTTATCAAATCTTTATGAGTTTGTTGGCGGTAAAGAGGATTTGCAACTGAAGCTCTGGCCAGAAAATAACCCTTTGTGTGGCGTTCAATAAAATGACTAATTCAGCTAAAAAATTCACACCACGTAACAACGACCTAGCCATGATTCACATTGCTAAAAAAGACCTTGGCCTTGATGATGATACCTACCGCGATATGTTGTGGACTGTAGCGCGTGTACGCAGCTCTGCAGACTTAGATTTCTCAAGCCGTATCAAAGTACTTGAGCATTTAAAATCACGTGGCTTCAAGCCAAAACAAGCGACTAAGGCCAAACAAAAAGCGCCGCTATCTAATGAACCGCAACATAAGATGATTCGCGGCCTATGGCTTGAGCTGCATGCTGTTGGCACTGTATTAGACCCATCAGAGCAAGCAATCTCACGCTTCATTAAAAACCAAACAAAGATTGATCGTATTGAATGGTTATCAACAGCTCAAGCCAGCCAAATCATTGAGCGTTTAAAACAATGGTTAGCCAGGGCTAATAAGAAGGTATCAGCATGAATAAGAAAAATTCTAGATCACTCGCGCCAGAGTACTTGGCTGATTTGATTGAAAACACCAAAGGTGTACTCATTAAAAATGGTATTACTGAAGAGACTGCAGCTAAGTTCTCACGCGATATTTCAAAACAAATGTGTGAGCAATGGGGCGGTCAATTGATCTACTTCCCATACTGGCTGCGTGAAGAACTAAGCGAACGCGACCTTAAGATTTATCAAGAGTTTAAAGGTGATAACCACCAAGAGTTATCACGTAAACATCATCTATCAATTCAGGCTATTTACCGCATTGTTAATATAGTGCGCACTGAAGAAATTGCCCGCAGACAAAGTACTTTGGATTTATAATAAATCATGAGAACCTTTACTAGACCAAATGCAGTATTCAAACGCATGTCTAAACGTAGACAAAAAATAAGTGCTCTACATTCTTTGTTTGCACTTCCTAAACTTTCTAATCCTAATGAAGTTGAAGTTAGAAACTTTATACTCAGTAGAGCTTGGTTAGCTGAAGTAAGTGGTGTTGTTAACAATTTTAATGAATTTAAGGATTCACTCATTATTGAGCGTTAATTATAAATCATGACTGAGTATCTATTAATTGGCGGTGCTGGTAATGGTGAAAAGCTAACCATTAAGTTTGGTGTAAGCATCTTGTATAGATGTCCTGATACAGGAAAAGACTACTGTTATAAGCTGGGCTCTTATTCTTATTTGGATCGTCAATTTAATGTTGGTACGTTCGATGTTACAGATTCTGAAATTATTGCTGCTATTCGTAAGTTCGCAATGTAATTTGCGAGGCCTTTTTTATTTGCGTATATTGCAATAGTCTTTCATTTTAACTTCCCGTCTTATCCCAGTTAGTTTCGTTTCTTCCCACTTATCTCAATCTTAGTTATATATTTATCTCAGTTCTCATCAAAAAGTGTAAACGGCTGATATGCCATCAAGCACAATATCAATTACACTGACCATTTTAAGCTGACCATTTTCTCTAAATTCCACCATGACGCTTTCTACGTTGGTTTGGCATAAAAAGTTTTTGTATTGGTCAGTTTCATCTTGCTCTGTTTTTTCTTCTTTTACAGATTCCGTATTCGCATGACGCGCCGTTTGATAAGCAGCATAAAGTTTGTAATGATCATCATGAAAACCAATTGGTAAAATGGTGGTGGTGAGATTTTGGTGCTGCCTGGTTGCGCGTTTCTGGCTACGGCTAGGCGTAAACTCTGCAAGCATGATCCTAACTGGCACACACTCTCGGCATGTTTCACAGTGAGGTCTATAGGCAAATTTTCCGCTACGTCGAAAACCTTGCTGAATTAGGCCACTATAAATATGAGCATCAATTAAATGTTGTGGTGAAGCGATTAAACTCTGTGCAAGTTTGTTAGGCAAATAGCCGCAGCTATAGCCCGTAGTGACGTAAAACTGGAGTTTTTGTAATGGGGCGTCATTGGGTAATGTCATATCAAAATTGTATCAGTTTTAATAATTGCTGCATAAATTCATCGCGTGGCATTTCTCGTCCACCAAAGCTAGCTAGTAGCGGCGTTTTCATTTGGCAATCTATCAGACCAATTTCTTGTTCTTGCAAATACTTTACTAAATTTACAAAGGCTACTTTTGAAGCATCAGTTACATAATGAAACATGCTTTCACCATAAAACATACGCCCAATTTTAATGCCATAACAGCCACCGACCAATTGGTTGTTAAGCCAACTTTCCATACATATGGCATATCCTAAACGGTTAAGTTCAGAATAAGCCTCAATCATTTCATGGCTAATCCAAGTGCCTGCTGGATTGTTGTTTTGGTCTAATCTAAGCGTGTTGCTACAAGCTGTTATTACATCATTGAAGCTTGTATTAAAACGCACTTCGAATGGTTGTTTTTTGAGTGTTTTTTTTAGCGAATTTGATATTTTTAATTCATTAGGAAAAAGCACCATGCGTGGATTCGGGCTCCACCAGAGAATAGGCTCACCTTTACTATACCAAGGAAATATGCCTTGTTTGTAGGCGCTTATCAAACGAGTTGCAGATAAATCTCCACCAATTGCCACCAGTCCATTTGGGTCTGTTAGTGCGGAAGATAAAGGCGGAAATTCGCAACTGTCATCCACACTAGCGACTCGTCCGTTCGGCAATTGATAATAGGCGTAGCTCATAAACTTTATGTGAAACTAATGGTCAACCCAAGTGAGATTAAATGTTAGTTTACCTTGTTTGGCCTTTATGATTAAATGAATCCTATGTCTTTATCATCGCATAAGCTTTTAAGATTTTTCATGATGTTGCTAGTCATGATTTTTATTAGTGAAACTGTGTGCGCAGGAGGCATGATGGTAGTTGCGCAAGCTTCACCTAATAAGGCAGAAACGCAAACTGAGCATTGCCATGAAGCGCAGGTTATTAAGCATTCTCATCAAGCTAATGAAAACCAAGATACTTATGTAAGCTGTAATGATTGCAATCATTGTTTTGCCTGTTTCTCAATGATGGTGCAAGCACCATTAAGTACACATGCATTACAAAAGCAGCTGATTTTAGCAACTATTTTTGTTGAAATTTATCATTCTCCTAATACCTTTCAAGTTCTAAAACCACCCATCGCTTAGCTTATAAGCTTTGTCTTGCCCGGCGTTTACGTATCAGTAAATAACGAGCAGGTAATAAATTTTAGTTTTACTGATGATTCCATACAGTAAAACCTGTTTTTTTTGATGGGGTTTATATGAAATTTTTCCAAACAACACTCACTTATATATTTGCCAGCTTTATTCTTGGTGGTTGCGCAACATTTTCCCAAGACGGTGGTTTTGGTGGAGTAAAAAAAACAAGCGCACAGCATATCAAACAAGAAATTGTTTGGCCGAAATCTGAAGCAGAGCATAAAGCAGTAGCCGATAGAATCGCTGAGCTATTAAAAACACCTTTGAACGTCGATAACGCAGTACAGTTGGCCTTGCTTAATAATAAAGCTTTACAGGCTTCATTTTACCAGTTGGGCATTTCTGAGGCGGATGTTGTGCAAGCAGGTCGGTTGCCAAATCCAAAACTTTCTATGTTTTATGCTAGAAATAACGGTGACTACAAAATAGAACAAGTGCTTACCTTTAATATTTTTTCACTAATTACCTTGCCAAAAATGCAGGAAATTCAACAAATTGATTTTGAAAAAACAAAGCAATCTGTAGCGCTGAATGTTATAAATTTAGCGTATGAAACACGTCTTGCATATTTTAATGCAGTGACTGCCAATGAGCGTTTGAAATATAGCGAACAAGTCAAAGAGTCTGCCGAGGCAAGTGCGGAGTTGGCAAACCGCATGGTAAAGGTTGGGAATTGGAATGCGCTTGAGCAGGCAACGGAGCAAAGTTTTTATGCAGAAGCCATTGTTGAGTATGCAAATGCAAAGAATCAACAAACTAGAGCGCATGAAGCCTTGTCACGCTTGCTTGCTACGCCCCTATATCAGCTCACTTTAGAAAAACGCCTCCCTGATTTACCTAAATCCATTAATGATTTGCATATTTATGAAAAAACTGCATTCGAGCAACGGATGGATTTGCAAGCAATGCGTTTAGAAACACAAGTTTTAGCTAAACAATTAGGGCTCACTAAAACGACAAGATTTATCAACGTGCTGGAAATTGGTCCTGCGCGAGTGTTAGAAGGTAGACGAGACGATCCTTATAAAAAAGGCCTAGATATATCATTCGAACTGCCTTTGTTTGATTGGGGTGGAGCGAAAGTTGCGCGCGCTGAGGCGGTCTACTTGCAGGCTGTGAATCGAACTGCGCAATTGGCGATTAATGCGCAATCAGAAATTCGTGAGGCCTATAGTCACTATAAAACGAATTATGATGTGGCTAAATATTATCGTGATGAAATTGTGCCACTACGAAAAAAAGAATTACAAGAAAATCAGTTACGTTACAACGGCATGTTAATTAGCCCGTTTGAGCTTTTTGCAGATGCGCGTGCTCAAGTAGAAAGCGTGAAAAGTTATATAGCAACACTGAATGAATTTTGGTTAGCAGAGACTGCATTGCAGATGTCACTTATTGGCATTGCCAGTAAAGAAGGAAAATGAAAATGAACGATATATTGAGTAGACGTAATTTTTTCAAAATAGCAGGTGCTGGCATTGCAGCTTCAACTGTTAGTAAGGTTGCAATGGCGGCTTTACCTGAGATTGTTTCGGCTGAAACTGCAAATACCCAGACGCCACTGCAGCCCAATACTGGCCGACCTTACAACCCTGTAGTGACATTGAATGGCTGGAGTCTGCCGTGGAGGATGAAGAATGGCGTTAAGGAATTTCATTTGGTGGCCGAGCCTGTTGTTCGTGAATTTGCACCTGGTATGAAAGCGCATTTATGGGGTTACAACGGCCAAAGTCCAGGCCCAACCATTGAAGTAGTAGAAGGCGATAGGGTACGTATCTTTGTGACGAATAGACTGCCAGAGGTCACTAGTGTGCATTGGCATGGACAACCTTTGCCCAACGGCATGGATGGCGTAAGCGGTTTAACGCAACCTGCGATTACTCCTGGCAAAACTTTTGTTTATGAATTTGATGCTAAGCGTGCAGGCAGTTTTATGTATCATCCCCACGCCGATGAAATGACGCAGATGTCGATGGGCTTGATGGGTAGCTGGATTACACATCCTAAAAATCCTAAATTCATGCCTGTCGATAGAGATTTTATCTTCTTGCTGAATGCTTATGATGTTGAGCCTGGTAGCTATAGGCCAAAAATAAGCACGATGTTGAACTTTAATTTATGGACATGGAATAGCCGTGTATTTCCAGGTATAGACCCACTTGTGGTGCGCAAGAATGACCGAGTGCGTATTCGTGTTGGCAACTTGACCATGACAAATCACCCGATTCATTTGCATGGTCACGAGTTTCAGGTGACGGGTACTGATGGCGGTTGGGTGCCGCTCACAGCAAGATGGCCAGAAGTGACCACGGATATTGGTGTAGGGCAAATGCGTGCGATTGAGTTTGTCGCAAATAACCCAGGCGATTGGGCTTTCCATTGCCATAAGAGCCATCACACCATGAATGCCATGGGGCATCAAGTGCCAACTTTGTTAGGCGTTAAGCAGGGGGATTTGCTCGATAAAATCAGTAACTTAGTACCGGATTACATGGCTATGGGTGAAACAGGTATGGCAGAAATGAGTGAAATGATGCCAATGCCTCTTCCAGAAAATACGTTGCCGATGATGACTGGAAAAGGGCAATTTGGTGATGTTAATATGGGTGGCATGTTTTCTGTACTTAAAGTTCGAGAAGGCCTAGCTAAGAATGATTTCAAAGACCCTGGTTCTTATCAATTTCCAGATGGAACAGTGGCTTATGAGTTTGTTGGCGATGTGCCAGAACCGACTAGAAAAAAGGTTAAAAATGATAAAAATGCGTTAGAAGTGCAAGTAAAAAAACCAACAAGACATGCAGGTCATTAACCAATCATCAGGGGTTGCTATGCAATATATTATTTTAAAATATTTAATCACGGCGGGTGTAGTGGTCATGGTTTCTGAATTTGCCAAGCGCAGTGATAAGCTTGGCGGTTTGTTTGCCGCGTTGCCATTAGTGACAGTGCTCACGCTGATTTGGCTTTATGTAGAACATCAATCAACTAGTAAAATTGCAAATCATGCCTACTATACTTTTTGGTATGTTTTGCCAACTTTGCCGATGCTTCTACTTTTCCCCTATCTTTTACCAAAATGGGGCTTCGTGTTAACTTTGGTTTCTTGTGTGATATTTACCATTGTTATTTTTTTGTTATTCGCATTATTGGTAAAACAATTTGGTATAGATTTGGTTTAGAAAGAGTTAATTTCAAGGGGCCAATATGAGAGATAGTTTCAGGTGCGATTAAATTCAATATTCAAGATAAACGTGGCTACCCCATAATTAGCTCAATATCGTATCTAGCTTATCATGGGGCAGTTTATCTAAGGGCCTATTTACTATGCGCCTTTTTTTGGCTTTAACGGACTTTTTATCTACTTGCTTTGTGTTTCCACCATTACCATTGGCTCTGCATTAACTTCATCTTTAGTATTATTTTGCCATGAAGCTGCTTTACGTGGTGACCGTGGCTTTTCAAGCTCGTTAGGAACGATAGATTTTGAAGCATTTGCTTTCGTTTCAACCAATTGCAAGCCTACGGCAGCTAAATCAACAGGCTTGCTTTCAGATTTTGATTTACGAGGGCGAGCAGGACGTTTTTTATCAGATTTACTAGCTACAATTGCGTCACTAGCTTCACTTACAACAGCGCTCGCCGCTACTTGGGTAACATTGCCAGTGACATCTTCGGTGGTAGTAGAAACTTTAGGTGATTTATGCCTCCTATTATTACCTTTTGATTTTGGTGCTTCAGTAGATTCGACAGTACTTTCTGTGCTTGACATTACTTGCTCGGTTACTTTCAGTTGATCCGTTGATGGGCTACTTGTAGCTGTCGGAACGGCATCAGTGTTTACGTTTGGCTGATTCGGTACGATTTCATCATTAGGAATGAAAGGGCGATTTGCTTCTGAACCATTTTCAACGCGATCACGGCGCCCACGACGATTGTTGCGATTGCGACGACTGCTGTTGCTGCGTTCTGTCGTTAGTTCAGTGTTAGATTCAATTGCTGCGACATCAACACCTGTAGTAACTTGGTTAGCTGTAACTGGCTGGTTGTTGCGTGGCTTGTCATTGCGATTTTGTTCACCGCGAACCTGTTGTGCTTTTTGCTGGCGTGGATCCTGAGGTTTTGATTCTGTGCGAGCATCTTGAGGCTTAGTCTCAAGATTCCGATTCGGACGATCTTGATTCGAATTTTTGTTGCGTTCATTACGGTTTCGATTGTTGCGATTACGATTGTTGCGGTTTTTATCTTGGTTTGATTCATCATTCTTTTCAGCTTCAGTTTTTTGTGCTTCATTGCTAGTTGATGAAACACCAAAGAATTTCTTAATACGTGCCATAAATGATGGTTTAGAAGCAGTTAAGCTTTCAGTAGCAGACTTTTCAGCCACAATCGGTGCGGGTGCTGTAGGTGTTATGCCTTTAACTGCAGCCATAGGGCGCACTGCTTTTGCGACTTCGTCAGCATTTTTAATGTAAGTTGTTTCTGTTGGCATTTCTACCAATTTATAACTTGCACGGCTGGTTTCATCTGTCACGTCATCATGCTTAACGCGGGTAATGCTGTAGTTAGGTGTTTCAAGATGAATGTTAGGAATAAGCACTACTTCAACACCCATGCGCTGTTCAATTGCATGGATGTCAGCACGTTTTTCATTCAATAAGAATGTCGCAACTTCAACTGGTAATTGTACTTGAATAATTGCACTATTGTCTTTCATCGCATCTTCTTGTGTAATGCGTAAAATGTGTAATGCAGTTGATTCAATGCCACGAATGTGACCAGTACCGCTACAGCGTGGGCATGGGATATGATTCGTCTCACCTAAGCTAGGACGTAAACGTTGGCGAGATAGCTCTAGTAGGCCAAAGCGTGAAATCTTGCCTGTTTGTACGCGAGCGCGGTCAAAATGTAGCGCGTCGCGTAGCGCATTTTCAACTTCACGTTGATTACGTTGGCTTTCCATGTCAATAAAATCAATCACCACTAGACCGCCTAAATCACGTAAACGTAATTGGCGCGCAACTTCTTCAGCTGCTTCCATATTGGTGTTGAAGGCGGTATGCTCAATATCACTGCCGCGTGTTGCTCGGCCAGAGTTAACGTCAACTGAAACCAAAGCTTCGGTATGATCAATCACAATGGCGCCGCCAGAAGGCAAACGAACTTCACGTGAAAATGCAGATTCAATTTGATGTTCAATTTGAAAGCGCGTGAATAGTGGGATTTCATCTTGATATAATTTAACGCGAGATACATTGCCCGGCATAACATGACTCATAAACTGCATCGCCTGTTCATGAATGTCAGGTGTATCAATTAATATTTCACCAATATCAGCGCTAAAATAATCACGAATTGCGCGAATGACTAAACTACCTTCTTGGTAAATTAAATAGGCGCCAGCTTGCATAGCTGAAGCGCCATCAATTGCTGTCCATAATTGTGTCAGATAATTTAAGTCCCACTGCAATTCTTCAGCGTTACGACCAATACCAGCCGTACGTGCAATGATGCTCATTCCTTTTGGTACCTCTAATTGTGCCAACACATCACGAAGTTCGTCACGATCTTCACCTTCAATACGACGAGATACACCACCGCCGCGTGGATTGTTTGGCATTAAAACCAAATAACGTCCAGCTAAAGAGATGAAAGTTGTCAACGCGGCACCTTTGTTTCCGCGTTCATCTTTATCAACCTGCACGATGATTTCTTGGCCTTCTTTTAAGGCATCTTGAATGCGAGATTTACCATCTGCACCTTCTTTATAGTAACTTCGGGCCACTTCCTTGAAAGGTAAAAAGCCGTGCCTGTCCATGCCGTAATCGACAAAGGCGGCTTCTAATGAAGGCTCTATACGTGTGATAACACCTTTGTAAATATTGCTTTTACGTTGCTCTTTACCAGCGTGCTCAATATCTAAATCGATTAGTTTTTGACCGTCGACAATCGCAACGCGTAACTCTTCAGATTGCGTTGCATTAAATAACATGCGTTTCATTGTTTGCTCCTGCGCTAGGAAAGACGAGCAGGCAAAATGCTTAGTTTAAAGCATTGAAACATAGAACAATTTAAAGTGTAAGTGCCAAAGTTGTTGGCCAAGATGCTGAAGACGCTATCGAAGCGTAATTGCGAAATTTAACGGTTTTGAATTTAATTAATCTTTGATTAAAACTTAATAATTAAAGACATTTCACGACATAGTCGCGTTGCTTTTTAAAAACTGATTCATAAAGAACGGTTAATTGTGCACTTATGCTATTGCAAAAGTGCAGAGTTAGTGACGTCTTGCTGTACATTATTCCAGCTAAACTTACGAGTTGAAATCAGTTTATTGATTGTTAAATCAAACTAAATTATTAAATTCGTGCCTGTTTTGGCATAAATTCGTTAAAATTCTATCTTCAGTAAATTTTAATTTGTTATGTACCAAATAGGTGCCATACCAAATTTTACTATCACTTTAAGTCGCGCTTTATGTTTATTTGTCTGCGGCGGCTTGAGCGCTAATTTTACTTGCTGCTACTTTATAATATGGCGAGCTGCGTTAACCAAGTATCTGTTTAGTTTAACTACTTACAATGCATTTATACAAAGCATTTGTAGGTAATTAAGTGTATTCTCCGTATTGATTAAATCTTTAAACTTATTAAGTTAATCAATAACCTCTAAGTATAGGCTACATCAAACATTTAAGCAAAGAATGAACAATATAACACCACAAAGTCAAAAAGTTGAAGTATCTGTCGTGAGTGAATTAGCCGCAGCTTTTTTAACTGTTGATGAGGCAAGTGAGGGGCAGCGCGTAGATAATTTTTTAACTAAAACCTTGAAAGGCGTTCCCAAAAGCCATGTTTACCGTATTTTGCGTAGTGGTGAAGTACGGGTTAATAAAAAGCGCATAGATGCTGATTTTCGTTTAAGTTTAGGTGATGTGGTTCGAGTGCCTCCTACACGCTCTACGTCAATTGCAAAAATTGAGCAAAGCAAACCTATCACGTCTAAATTTGATGGCACTATAATTTTTGAAGATGATGCGATGTTGGTGATCGACAAACCAGCTGGCTTTGCCGTTCATGGTGGCAGTGGGATTGCTCGTGGCGTCATCGAACAAATGCGCATTGAGCGACCAAAGGCTAAGTTTTTAGAATTAGTACATAGGCTAGACCGCGAAACTTCTGGTGTACTAATGCTAGCTAAGAAACGTAGTGCTTTGGTAGCTTTGCATGAAGCGATTCGCAATAATCAAACTGATAAACGTTACTTAATGTTGGTTCAAGGAGAATGGACCGAAGTAAAAAAACGCGTGGTACTGGATTTACAAAAATACTTATTGCCTAACGGTGAGAGACGCGTGAATGTGGTGACGGATGCATCCAAAGACAAATATAATGAACGCCAAACTTCTGAAACCTTATTTAAGTTATTGAAGAATTTTAGTCATCCAGTATTAGGCCAGTTTAGTTTACTGGAAGCACAGTTGGTGACTGGGCGAACACATCAGTTGCGTGTGCAATTAGCCCATTTAGGTTTTGCCATTGTCGGCGATGATAAGTATGGTGACTTTACTGTAAATAAGTCTTTAGTGAAGTATGGCTTAAAGCGTATGTTTTTACATTCGTCTATCACAAAGCTTCGCCATCCTCTAACTGGTGACAAGCTTGAATTAGTGGCGTCTATGCCGGTGGACTTAAGTAAGTTTTTATTAAAATTAGAGTCCAAAAGTTAGAGGGATAACAGAAGAGAATGCCAAAGCAGTTTGATTTAATTGTATGGGATTGGGATGGTACTTTAGCTGATTCTACCAGCATGATTACTAATGCAGTAGTACAAGCTGCTGAACATGTAGGATTGCCCGCTATAAGTTCAGAATCTGCCAGAAACATCATTGGGTTAGGTTTGCGTGAGGCCATTCACGCATTATATGGCGATATTTCTGATGAAAAAGCACAAGCGCTTGCTAGTCAATACAGAGTTAATTATTATGCAGGTGAAAGTGAAATCCCTTTGTTTGCAGGAGTCACTGAAGCTATATCTGCCTTAAACAAACAAGGCTTTAAGTTGGCAGTAGCGACGGGTAAAGGACGACGCGGGTTGAATCTAGCATTAGAACATAGTGGTTTAGGGCGTTATTTTCATGCTACACGTACAGTAGATGAATGTTTTTCAAAGCCGCACCCACAGATGTTGTTTGAGTTAATGGAGTATTTTAATGTATTGCCTCAGAGAACATTGATGATTGGGGACACTAGTTATGATTTGCAAATGGCAAAAAATGCGGGTGCAAGTGCTATAGGCGTTACTTATGGCGCACAACAGGCTGAGCATTGGCATCACCTAAATTCTATCCGGCAATTTTCTGACTTTACAAATTTAAGTCAATGGCTAATACAGAACGGGTAACTCTATGATTGAGATTAAAGACACTGCTATTTTACAAAACGACACTATAGTTTTTAATAGTCAAGAGTTGCTGAATAATGAAAAAGGTTTGCGCTTTGCATTGCCCGCATTGGGTGAGTTTGCAACAGGTTTCGTGGTGCGCTACCAAGGTAAGCCTTATGCCTACGTTAACCAATGCGCGCACGTGGCTGTAGAGTTGGATTGGAATGAAGGTGATTTCTTTACATCACAAAAAGATTATCTGATTTGTTCTACGCATGGCGCACATTACCGACCTGATAATGGTTTTTGTGTCATGGGACCATGCAAAGGTAAAAGTTTAAAAGTGATTCCAGTGACTGAACAAAACGAAAAAATTGTGATCAATATATCATCCCTTACTAAGAATCAGGGGTAAAACAATATTCACTAATCCAGCTCAGCTGGCAAGTGTTGTTAATAATCTTTAGAAAGCTAAAATAATGTCAGAAGCTAGTCAGCAACAAGAAAATATATCAACTAAAACTCTTCAGTCAGAAGATACAAAATGGCAACGTGACGCTATAGAAAAACTCGCTACCTCTGCTCTAACTGAGCAAAAAACGGCGCGTCGCTGGAGTACTTTTTTTAAAGCACTTATGTTTGCTTATCTTTTTATTGTATTATTTTTTATGCTGGGTTGGCTGGGGGATGCTAAAAAGAGCTTGGGTGCGCATACAGCTCTTATTGAAGTATCTGGCGTCATAGAAGCGGGTGGCGAAGTGAATGCGGATTCTTTTTTAAATAGCCTGCATGATGCTTATGATGACAAAAATACCAAAGGAATTATTCTACGTATTAATAGTCCAGGTGGTAGCCCTGTTCAAGCAGGCATTATTAATGATGAAATAAAACGTCAAAAGAAACTCCATCCAGCTATTCCCGTATATGCAGTTATTGAAGATATTTGCGCATCTGGTGGCTATTATATCGCTGTTGCTACTGATAAAATCTATGTCGATAAAGCTAGTATTGTCGGCTCAATTGGTGTGCTGATGGATGGATACGGTTTTACTGAGGCGATGAAAAAGGTTGGCGTTGAGCGCCGATTAATGACAGCAGGTGAAAATAAAGCGATGTTAGATCCATTTTCACCGTTAAATCCTAAGCACCAAGCTTTAGCGCAAAATATGCTCAATGAAATTCATGAGCAATTCAAAGTAGTAGTGAGGCAGGGTAGGGGTTCGCGTTTAAAGGATACGCCAGAGACTTTTAGTGGATTGTTCTGGAGTGGCGAGCAAAGTATTAAAATCGGCCTTGCGGATGCGATTGGCAGTGCAGATTACGTTGCGCGTGAAGTGATTAAACAGAAAGAAATCGTAGATTTCACCTACCAAGATGATTTTGCCAGTCGCATAGCAAAGCGTATCGGTGCAAGTGTCAGCGCTAGTTTCGGTGAAGCATTAGCTAAGCAATTAATTAGTGTGGGTGAGTTGAAGCTTCATTAGACAAGGGAAAAGTATTATCTATATTTATAGACACTAGCCCCCAATTAACAAAATTAATTGGGGTTTTCATGAAATTGAACGGTTAATTAATTATGGTTAATCTATCAAGCATGCGCCTTGGTGTAATTGATTAATCCATTGGTAGAACTGTCGAAGTTGTTAATTTGTTCATTATTAGTTAATAATGGTAGAATTTCTTGAGCGATTTGTTTACCATATTCCACTCCCCATTGGTCATAGCTGTTAATGTTCCAAATAAAACCTTGTACAAATATTTTGTGTTCATAAAGCGCAATCAACTTACCTAGCGTATTAGGTGTAAGTTTGTCGAACATAATTGATGTGCTAGGGCGGTTACCTTCAAATACTTTGTGCGGGAGAAGGTTTTCCAGAGCTTCACCACTCATTCCTTGTTTTTCAAGTTCAGCCCGTGCTTGTGCTGGGGGTTTTCCTAGCATGAGTGATTGCGTTTGCGCTAAGAAGTTGGCGAGTAATATTTTGTGATGTGTGTAACCGTTTTTACCAATTGAGTAATGACTGTGTATGGGCATTAAAAAGTCACAGGGTACGATTTGTGTGCCTTGGTGTATGAGTTGATAAAATGCATGCTGACCATTAGTGCCAGCTTCTCCCCAAATCACTGGGCCTGTCTTGTATTGAATACGTTTTCCGTCGCGGCAAATAAACTTACCGTTACTTTCCATATCTGCTTGTTGCAAATATGCAGGAAAGCGAGCCATGCCTTGATCGTAAGGTAATATTGCATTTGTATCAACATGAAAAAAATTGTTATACCAAACACCAATAAGCGCCATAATTACAGGCATGTTCTGCTCTAAGGGAGCTGTTCTGAAATGGTTGTCCATTTCATGTGCGCCTGAGAGAAGAGCTTCAAAGTTATCCATTCCTACATATAAGGCAATAGATAAACCAATCGCAGACCATAGCGAGTAGCGTCCTCCTACCCAGTCCCAAAACGCAAACATATTTGCAGTATCAATGCCGAAGTCTTGCACAGCTTTTGAGTTGGTAGAGAGCGCGACAAAATGTTTAGCTACATGTGCATTATCTTGTGCTGATGCTAAAAACCAAGTGCGCGCAGACATGGCGTTAGTCATGGTTTCTTGTGTAGTAAATGTTTTAGAAGCGACAATAAACAATGTGGTTTCAGGATTGCATTTTTCTAATGCACGCATTAAATGGGCGCCATCGATATTAGATACAAAATGGACTTGTAACGCGGGGTTTGCGTATGGCTTAAGGGCATCGCAGACCATCACTGGCCCTAAGTCAGACCCGCCAATGCCAATATTGACAACATCAGTAATACTTTTTCCGGTATAGCCTTTCCAGTCACCATTACGTACTTTGTCTGAAAAAACACGCATTTGAGCGAGAACTGCGTTGACGTCTGGCATCACATCTTTGCCATCAACCATTACTGGTGTGTTAGATCGGTTGCGAAGTGCGGTATGTAGTACGGCACGGTCTTCAGTAATGTTGATTTTTTCACCCGCAAACATGCGGTCACGCCAACCTTCTATGTCGGATTCACGTGCAACTTGCATGAGTAGAGGAAGTGTTTCGTCGGTAATGCGATGTTTGGAATAATCAAACAATATATCGTCGAATTTAAGACTAAATTTATCAAAACGATTTTTATCAGCAGCAAATAAATCGCGCATGTGTGTTGATACAATTTCTTTTTGATGCTGACAAAGTTTTTGCCAGACAGGTAATTCGGTTAATGCGGCCATTTGAGTAAAAGTACTTTAATTAGATTATGTTATTGTAATTGTAAAACGATACCAGCTAAAGGTGGCAACGTGATGACAAGCGATTGATTGTGATGCATCCAGGAATAATTTTCTGTATGTAGTCCTGCACCATTACCTTGATTACTGCCTCCATAACAAGCTGCATCACTGTTAAATATTTCATGGTAATTACCTGCTTGCGGAACACCTATGCGATAGGCATTGCGTAGCACAGGCGTAAAGTTCAACACTATTATAACAAAACTATTGTCCAAGCCTCGTCTTACAAAACTGACAATCGACTGATCGCTATCATGGCAGTCTATCCATTCAAACCCTTGCACTTCAAAATCAAGTGAGTGAAGAGCGCTCAGTTTTTTGTATAGTTTATTTAGGTCAGTAGTTGCTTGTTTAATGCCTTTATGCCATTGATGGCCTTCATAGCCATCTCCTAGCAAGTGCCAATCAAGGCTACTGTTAACATTCCATTCACGTCCTTGCCCAAATTCATTACCCATAAAATTAAGCTTCTTGCCAGGTGCGGTCATTTGGTAAGTTGTCAATAAACGAAGATTGGCGAATTTTTGCCATGCATCTCCAGGCATTTTATCTAAAAGTGATTTTTTGCCATGAACTACTTCGTCATGCGAGAACGGCAACACGAAATTTTCAGAGTAAGCGTAAAGTTGGCCAAAAGTGAGCATGTCGTGATAATAGCGTCTGTGAACTGGGTCATGTTCAATGTAAGTAAGTGTGTCATTCATCCAACCCATATTCCATTTCATACTAAAGCCTAAGCCACCTAGATAGACAGGGCGAGATACGCCTGGCCACGCTGTAGATTCTTCAGCAATAGTCAGTACGCCGGGGAAGTCTTCCCCAACCATAACGTTAAATTGTTTGAGGAAATCAATCACATCCAGATTTTCCCGACCACCAAATTTATTTGGTAGCCATTCACCTGCTTTGCGTGAATAATCTAGGTAAAGCATAGAGGCCACAGCATCTACGCGGAAGCCGTCAATATGAAATTCAGCAAGCCAATAATGTGCGTTAGCCATTAAAAAATTACGCACCTCATTGCGACCATAGTTAAATATATAAGTCCCCCAATCTTGGTGTTCACCTAAGCGCGGATCTTCATGCTCATACAAAGCGGTGCCATCAAAACGTGCTAATGCCCAATCGTCTTTTGGAAAATGGCCTGGCACCCAATCTAAAATAACGCCCACATTGGCTTGATGAAAAGCGTCAATTAAAAAGCGCAAATCATCGGGTGAACCAAATCTATTTGTTACGCCGAAATAACCAGTAGTTTGATAACCCCAAGATTCAGTCAATGGATGCTCTGAAATTGGCATCAATTCAACGTGGGTATAGCCCATTTCAGCCACATACGGGACAAGCGTTTTTGCCATTTCACGATAAGTCAGAAAGTGACCTAGCTCATTGCGTTGCCATGAGCCTAAATGTACTTCATAGCAGTTAAATGGCGCATGAAGCCAGACATTCTTTTTACGTGCATCTAACCATTGTTTATCTTCCCACTGATGTTGGCTGTTGCTAATTTTTGCGGCAGTGCCGGGGCGTTGTTCAAACTCTAAGCCATAAGGGTCAGTTTTAACTAAAACACTACTTGTGTGGCGATTGCGAATCTCAAATTTGTAGGTGTCATTGGTTGTTAAACTTGGAATAAAAATATCCCATACACCGCTAGAGCCGTGTGCTCGCATAGAGTGAACACGGCCATCCCAGTTGTTAAAGCTACCTGTCACACTTACACGGTCTGCGTTGGGCGCCCATACTGCAAAGCGAACACCTGCCACACCATCTTGCGTCATGCACTGCGCGCCTAGTGTTTTATAGGCTTGCATTAAACGACCTTCACCAAACAAATACAGTTCGTCTTGCGTCAAGCTCGATGCAAAAGTATAAGGATCGAAGGTTTCGTAAGTATTTTCGCCTGCGGTAATTTTCAGTTGGCAAGGCGTATTAAATGCATTGTTGCTAGTGACTTCAAACAAGCCATCAGCATGAGTTTTTTCCAGATTAATCCAATTGTTTGCAACTTTTACAGAAACTTCGGAAGCGCTAGGAAGAAATGTGCGAAAGACATATCCGTCAGTAGTTGCATGAGATCCTAAGTAACTAAACGGATCATGATGTTTTGCTTTTAAAATCTTTCGTAATGAATCAGCGGAAACGTTAGAAGCACTTCTGGAAGTTACATTAGATTTTTCTGCAGCTTTCATGCTTGTTTTCGCTGGTGTGGTTGTAGATTTTACCAAGATGCATTCCCCTAAATTCTTCTTTAAGAAATATTTTTAGATTTTTTAACATTATTTGCTGAATTAGCCATATTTTAACTAGATTATAGTGCTTTAAGCTGATTATAATGTACAACAAATGCAGTTAATCGTAAATTAAAACTAGTTAGCCCAGCTAGTATTACAATGTTAATCAAACTTCAGGAGGGCATCATGCCGCAGAACCAACAAATGGATCAGCATTCAGATCGTTTCATTAGTACATTAACTAAAAATACTGCCGCAATCATTCTTGCAGGTGGACGTGGTAGTCGTTTGAAAAATTTAACGGATTGGCGTGCTAAACCCGCCGTACAGTTCGGTGGCAAATACCGGATTATTGATTTCCCTCTGTCAAATTGCATTAATTCAGGCATTCGTCGTGTAAACGTTGCAACGCAATATAAAGCGCAAAGCATGATTCAGCATTTACAGCGTGGTTGGGGCTTTTTGCGCGGTGAATTCAATGAGTACGTTAATATCATTCCTGCGCAACAGCGGATATCAGAAGATTGGTACAAAGGCACTGCAGATGCTGTATATCAAAATCTAGATTTGCTACGTGAGGGTGGGTCTGAGTACATTCTGATTCTTGCTGGGGATCATATTTACAAAATGGATTACGGCAGAATGCTGGCAACACATGTTAAGAATAATGCCGATATGACTGTTGCTTGCATTAACGTGCCTTTGGAAGATGCAAAAGGATTTGGCGTGCTAGCCGTTGATGATACTGACCGCGTGATTGAGTTTGCAGAAAAGCCAGAATCACCTAAGCATATGCCTGAAGATACAACAAAAGCTTTTGCAAGTATGGGTATATATATTTTTAATGCTAAATTTCTCTATGAGCAATTGATACGTGATGCAGGTGACCCAAAATCCACGCACGATTTTGGTGGCGATATTATTCCACACATCATTAAAAAATATAAAATTCAGGCACATCGCTTTACAGATAGTTGTGTTGGCGCTAAAAATGGTAATTTTTATTGGCGTGATGTTGGGACGATTGATGCATATTGGGAAGCGAATATGGAGCTTACTAGGGTGGTTCCTGAACTTAACCTATACGACAGAGATTGGCCGATTTGGACTTACCAAGAACATTTGCCACCAGCAAAATTTGTATTTAATGATGAAGGTAGAAAAGGTAGTGCAACTGATTCACTAGTTTCTGGCGGATGTGTGATTAGCGGCTCTATTATTGATGATTCCGTATTATTTTCAGATGTACGCGTTCATAGTTATTGCACTATAGAAAGTTCAGTTATCTTACCTAAGGTCACAGTGAATCGTAATGTTGTGCTAAAAAATGTGGTGATAGACCGTGGCTGTGTTATACCTGAAGGTATGCAAATTGGTGTAGATTTAGATCTAGATGCTAAACGTTTTTATGTGTCTGAAAAAGGAATTACATTAGTCACGCCAGATATGCTCGGTCAAGATTTATATAGAACTATTTGATAAAAATCAATTAGTTAATAATTTTTATTAATGTTTAATGTTTAATGTTAAGGTTGTGTTAATTGAAGTCTAATCGTCCCAAGTTATTTCTTAATCTCTACTGGCACATGCATCAACCTGATTATCGTGACACCGTCAGCAATGAATATGTGTTGCCTTGGACTTACCTGCATGCCATAAAAGATTATAGTGATATGGCGTTTCACCTTGAGACGAACCCTAAAGCGCGAGTGACGTTTAACTTTGTGCCGATTTTATTGGAACAGCTTGAAGATTACAGCAGTCAGTTTAAGCAAAATAAAATGCGTGACCCGCTTTTATCTTTACTTGTTCATGACAACTTAGCAGATCTAACTAATGAGCAATGTCAATTAGTAGTGCAAAGTTGTTTTAAGAGCCATCACGAAAAAATGCTGAGTCCATTTCCACATTATCAGCGATTATTGCAGATTTATCAGCTAGTTGAAAAAACTGCTACTAACGATGAATTTCATTACCTATCCGGACAATATAAAGCAGATTTGTTAGTTTGGTATCACTTAGCTTGGTGTGGGGAGAGTCTGCGTCGAAACAATAAGATTGTTCAATCCTTAATGGCTAAAGGTGAGCTTTTTACAATTGAAGACAGGCAACAATTATTTGATGTTATTGGTGAAACGATATCTGGCTTAATTCCGCGTTATAAAGCACTCATGCAGCGAAAGCAAATTGAAATCTCAACAACGCCATATTATCACCCGATATTACCTCTGCTTTTAGACTTTAAATCTACGCTAGACGCAATGCCATATGCTCCTTTACCAAAGTTTGCTAAATATGCTGGTGGACAAAGTCGTGCTAGAGCGCATGTTGTGTCTGCTAAAAAGTTTCATATGAATCTTTTCGGTGAAGAGCCTAGAGGTATGTGGCCCGCTGAGGGCGGTGTATCTGAATCAGCCCTTTCATTGATGGCTGAGCATGGAGTTGAGTGGGCGGCAACAGGGCAGGCCGTATTAGTTAATAGCTTGTTTAAGTCGCATTTAAGTGTTGAGGACAAGGATGAATATCTATATCAACCTTATCGCGCGACTAACGGTGAGCATGATGTTTTATGTTTTTTTAGAGACGATAACCTTTCAGATAAAATTGGTTTTGAATATGCAAAAATGCATACGCCTGATGCAGTAAAAGATTTCATTCAAACGTTAGAACATATTCATCAGACAGATAATCTAACTGGGGTGGGAAGTAAAACTAAAGTGGTTAGTGTTATTTTAGATGGTGAAAATGCTTGGGAATATTATCCTTACAATGGCTATTATTTCTTAACTGAATTGTATGAAGCACTAGTAAATCATCCTGATATTGAAATGACAACTTTTAGTGATATTGTCGATTTGTATCAATCTAAACAATATAAAACTAAGAAAATATCAGCCCCCGCGTTGCCGCAAGTGGCAGCTGGTAGTTGGGTCTATGGCACGTTTAGTACTTGGATTGGCAGTAAAGATAAAAACCTAGCATGGGATTTGTTGTGTACGGCTAAAAAAACTTACGATAGTGTATTGTCTAAAAGTAATTTAAATGCAGATCAACTTGCGGCTTGTGAACGTCAACTTGCGATTTGTGAAGGTTCAGATTGGTTTTGGTGGTTTGGAGACTACAATTCATCAGAAAGTGTGTCTAGTTTTGATCAATTATATAGACGCAATCTTATTAATTTATATACTTTACTAGAACAGCCTATACCTGAAGCACTATATTCTAGTATAAGCGCCGGTGGTGGTAACGCCGCAAATGCAGGCACTATGAGACGTGGGCAAGAATAGCTTAAGGATGCTGCTAGCTGAGCTAAATTATTGGCGTTAAAAAGCTTAAAATAAGCAAAATATATTGTAGAAAATCATGAAACACGCTAATTTATCTATTTTAAGACAACGCCGAGCGGGCGTCTTGTTGCATATAAGTTCTTTGCCTAGCACGAACTATGTCGGAGATTTGGGCACTGAGGCCTATCGTTTTGTAGATTTTTTGCATGATATTGGCGCCAGTGTTTGGCAGACATTGCCTATCAATATGCCGCATGCTGACAATTCCCCATATCAGTGTTTATCAGCTTTCGCAGGAAATCCAGACTTTATTAGCCTAGAGACTTTACAAAAGAAACACTTACTTGCAAAAAGTGATGTAAATGACTTTTCTATAAATCAAACACATAACAAATCACAATTAATTGCTAAAGCTTATCAAGCTTTTTGCAGAAAAACTAACAATAATAAACAGCAACAACTTTTTGCTGATTTCTGCATAAAGCAGGCGCACTGGCTGAACGATTTTGCCTTATTTTTAACACTACGCGCTAAGTTTAACCAAGCTGGTTGGAACAATTGGCCAGAGGCTTACAAAAATAGGGATGCAAAAACACTCAAGAAAGCACGAAAGGAGCTTGCGCAGGAAATTGCAGTGATTCAATTTGCGCAGTTTGTGTTTTTCACTCAGTGGTTAAGCCTTAAAGCTTATGCTGCGACTAAGAATGTATATTTATTTGGAGATATACCTATATTCGTGGCTTATGACAGCGCTGATGTTTGGGCGCATCCAAATTTATTTAAGCTGGATGAAAATAAAAATATGGCGGTAGTGGCAGGTGTGCCACCCGATTATTTTTCAGAAACTGGACAACGTTGGGGTAATCCTCATTATAACTGGGATGCGATGGCCTCCGAAGGCTATGCATGGTGGATTTCGCGAATGGCTACGCAAAGCGAGCTGTTTGATATCGTACGTATCGACCATTTTAGAGGATTAGAGGCCGCATGGGAGATACCTGCGAGTGAAGAGACTGCAAAGAATGGTCAATGGGTCTTGGCGCCAGGGGATGATTTGCTGGCTGCCATCACAGGTGCTTTGCCGAATATTTGTTTGGTTGCAGAAGATCTGGGCATTATTACTGCTGAAGTGAATGCTTTAAGAAATAAATATCATTTACCTGGCATGAAGATTCTACAGTTTGCTTTTAGTGGGGAAGAGGCCAATCCGTATTTGCCACACCACATTGAAGACAATAGTGTTGCCTATACTGGGACGCACGACAATGACACAACATTAGGTTGGTATCAGTCTTCAGATGAGCAGCAACGTAAGCATGTAAATGCTTATTTACGATCATCTCATTCTGAGCAGCATGAACTTAACATGCCAAAAGATTTAATCGATATGGCGATGAAATCTAATGCGATATTAACGATTATTCCAATGCAAGATATATTAGCGCTTGATTCTAACCATCGAATGAATACGCCTGGAACATCAAGCGGAAATTGGCATTGGCGCTTTAATTGGCATCAATTATCATTAGCTCAGCAAGAGTATGTAACGTCAGTGATTAACTTTACAAGACGAAGCTAGCTAAAATGTCACATTGCAAAATATCAAATTGGCTGTAAGCGCTTAGTTAGCTTTTCTAGTTTATTCTAGCTTGTTCAAGTCAGTATTAAATTTTTCTGCATTTAAGCAATTATTCTCTCTCAGCATAAATGTGTATAGACCTTCAACTTTGTCGCGAGCCCAAGGTGTTTTACGTAAGAACTTTAAGCTAGAAGCAATGCTAGGGTCATTGCTAAAACATCGCACTGGAATGCGAAGCGCCAATTCTGCCCAGCTGTAGTGTGATACTAATGCAGTTAATATTGCCTCTAGAGTTATTCCATGCAAAGGGTTGTTTGGTTGTTTTGATGGCGAATTAGACATAATGCTTTGCAGGCTAAAATTATTTCTTTTGTTTCTGAATATTGCAACGATCGGCTAAATATACCATGACCTCATTTAACTTTTCATCTGAAGGATCTAACAAAAATGGCATGGCTTCTTCAATAAATTCAGCCCATAAAGATTTAAGTTGCGCAACTTCATCATAAGGTGCCTTTTTAATTAGGCTCTGCACTTCATTTTGCAAAAGTCCATTTTGACGAATGTATAATACGGCTTTTTTAGCATCACTCACTTTTAGCGTGGTTTTTTGATCCAGTCCTGCTGCCGCACACAGAAATAATGTAAGAAGGTGGGCGTCATCTTCAGTGCCTCCAGTTAGTGAAAACCATTCTTCTGCAAGTACTTTGTCGAATCGACTCACTTCACTAAGGTCGTCATGCAAGTAAAAGTACTGTCGAACTTTAAGGTCATTGAAAACTGCTTCTAGTGCTAGGGACTGGCTTATCACTTTAGGAATATCATCATTCTTTATGCTTAAGAGTACTTCTTTGGCATATTCTTGAAACTCTGAAGGCACTTCATCTATAAATTTTGTTGAACAAGTTACATCACCTAAAAATCCAAATTCTTTGCGAATTGATTTAAATATTTCAAATAAACTCGCTTCACTAGGAAGGTTTATTTTATTAGCTGTAATTTTTTTAGCACCATAGGAAAAAAATAGCAACAATGTACGAATGACATGTTCAGCCGAGACGTGGTGTTCATTTAATTGATTAATGGGCACTCCAACTTTTCTGGCTAGCCATGTAGCAAAGTTGATGTCTTGCCTGAATCTCTCACAATCTTTAAAAGTTTGCCTATATTTTGCAACGGATAAGCCATTGCTTATGCTTCTCTTCAGGAACTCACGTTCAGAATCAAGTCGTGGCGAGCCGAAATGTTCATCTTCTGGCATGCTATAAAGCGATTTCAGTAATTGCGACCCACCGCGGGAAAGTGTGCGAATTGGTTTTTCTTTTAAAAACTGTGCAGCCTGATTAAGCTCTCCACCTGTTACATCTTCTAGATACAAGCTGACCAGACTTACCATGCGTTTCATTGATGTTTCTAGATTTTTTCTTAAGTGCGATGATTCACCAAAATATTCTGCAATTTGAATAGAGCCTGTAGCAGCATCATTGATAATTTCATCGATTTTATCTTGATCAATAATGCTATGTTGAACCGCATACCTTAAGGCTTTTTCAAAGAAAGGGGCATTGTCATATGACGCAATAGACTGTGTTTTATTTGAGTGTGACATAAGTCTATTTAATGATGATAAAGTTGCATATTTAGCATATTGCTTTAAATAGCTGAATCATCATCATCATCATCGCCTCTACTTACTTTTTTATCTACAGGATCAACGATTAGAGGGGCTTCATCATCACTTTCGGCAATCTGGAACGCTTCATGAGTTGCCTTTTCTTCAAGCTTAACTTTTAATAGAGCATGAACGATATTATAAATATCTTCATGCTCATGACGTAATAACCAGGTAAGCTCTTTCCAGTCATGATCACTTATTTCAGCGCGTGAGATGTCTTCTGTTTCTAATCCGGAAAATGTTTCCCCCACGATTTCTTCTGCACGATCAGAGAGGTAGTCGGCAAATGTCTCATACCCAAATTCAAGTTCGGCTATTGCCACAATGAATTCATTAGCATTGGCATCTTCACGAAAAATTACTGAATTAATCATGCCACGCAGATGTTCATTTGAAACGTCTTTGTATAGCCGATCTAAAACAACGACTTTTGCAAATTGCTCAGGTGTAATTAACAAATTCAAAAGTGACTGTTTTGATGAATCATATTCTCGCATCACAGCCAATAGATCTTTCGATGGCATTTCATCGAGAACTTCTACCAATGCGTTGTCACCCTCAGTTTCTACTAAGGCGCTAAGTAATGCCTCAGCTCTGACTAGATCGCCAGACTGAATTAGACTGCTTGCTTCTACAACGACTAAATGTGACATTTTTATCCTATTGTATTTAGTTTTATAAGCGCTTTCTTATTGCTAATGGCTGTCAAATCCATGCTCTGATAGCCACTCGCCACCTGATTCTGCAAGATCATCTGATTCTTCCGCTTCTATTTCTTCAATGGCATCTTCACTTACCTCATACAAGGCATAAAGATGCTCCAACATGACAGTGGTCAATAAGAAATGTTCACCACCTACCTCAGTTTTAAGCTTTTCAACAAGGTTGGTCGACCATGGCTGAAATTGAACGCTGGAAGCTATAGTATCCCACGATGGAAACTTAGCAGGTTCTTTGTCAAGATAGCTCATAATTACTTCCGGCTTTTTAACTATCACACTCTTATGAAAAATAACTGCTAACATTTCAGGGTTGGTTTTTATCATCGGCATTAAGTCGGCTATTTGAGAACGTTTCTCTCTAAGACGATCAGTAAGAACATCATCCCCACCAGAGTCAGTTTTTAAATCATCAATATCAGCCACATAAGTGGCCATCAGGTCAGTAAAGTAGCGCGATATTCTCATTTTTTTAATATTCCATCTATATAGTATTGCCAAATTTCATGTGCTGTGTCTATTGGGTTGTCCAATAAACTACGCCTGCGGGTTTCATCAAAGCTTTTTCTTTTATCAGCATCAGAAAGTACTTCATAGGCTTCCTGAACTTTTCTGAACTTTGCCGGCGCATCACTTGATGCGTTTTTGTCTGGATGGAGTTGAGAAGCTAGTTTGCGATAAGTGGTTTTAATTTCGGCTAGCGTGGCATTCGTTGCAATACCTAAAACGGCATAGTGATCTTTCAATTTTATCCACCTCTTTTAATACCACGTAGAACCTCAATATTACATTGTTATCGAATGTAACTTTCAATTTTGCATAGAAACAAAAAAGCCGCTGAAATTTATTTCAGCGGCTTGTATCTGGCTCCTCGACCTGGGCTCGAACCAGGGACACATGGATTAACAGTCCCATGTTCGAGCGAATTATAGTTCTAAAAGCCGAAGATTCCTAAGAGATTTTTTGTATGTCTTTGTCTCTCGAACTTCAAAACGAACCTATGTAGAACCTCGTGATTTATTTTCTCGATATTGGATTTGTGTAAATTAAATTGAATCAATGAGTTGCGTTGCTATGGGTGCGAACTAAAGCCGATCGGGGCAAAATTTTCCCCCGAAAAGATCGCGCCCGTCATGAGTTGTAAGAGAATTCCGCTTTTAAATACAATAAAGTCGCCGGCGGCCCCGAGGGGCCAAAAAAATTACGCCGGGATGGCCAGAGTATCGCCGCCGCAAAAAAATCACGACTGCGCACGCAGACGCGTCGAGTCGGGTAGGGCTCGCGTTCGGCTCCCGCAAAAATCTGCCCCGTGAGTTTCCCGCTGTGAAAAGTGCCTAGTCCGGTTAGCTTATACAAATAATTATTGTTGCCATTTAATTGGGTTATTGTTAAAAAAAATAAATATTCAGCTTGGGAAGCTAGCCATAAGCAACTTGGGTGAAACACACGCCTCTTTTGCATATTCAAAATTTGCTGCTGCCGTTGTTCCATAACATTAAACCTTTGCCATGTTAATTTTGACTTTAGTCTTATGATTTCTATTGTCATCCGTCGCAAAAATTCATAATAAGATAAAGAAAAAAAATAAATGAACTTCATAAAAAATATATTTTTTGCATTTATGGTTTTAAGCAGCGTTAGTGTTGCGAATGCTAATTCAATAATTGATACGGGTCCAGGAGATGGCGGTAATAGTGGATTCACTTTAAATTGGCAAAATCGTCTAGCAGCTAATTTCGCTATAGATTCAGAAACAACATTAACTTCAATTTCAGGTTGGATTCATTGGACTAATGACAGAAGTTATAGTACTTTAAATTTTTCTATCTACTCAAACCTAAATAGTCTGCCTGGAGTAGAACTTTATACTGGTTCAGTCTTGATTCCAATCACCACGATTCAAGCTACTAATCAAGTTAATTGGAATACATTAAGTGGCATTAATTGGACCCTTGATGCAGGTCAGTACTGGGTTGGATTTAGTACTCCAGATTCAGGAACGATGCCGGGAGGTGTTGCGCGACCAATTATTGATTTAGCCTATGGAATACCTCCAAATTGGACTAGTATATCTGGGAATTATAATTCTCTTGGTATTATGATTTCAGGCGTACCTTCTGCGGCAGCCGTTCCAGAACCTGATTCTTATGCAATGCTACTTTTAGGTTTTGGATTGTTGGGCTTTATCGTACATCGCCGCAAGAGTTTATAACGTTAAAATGCTTAAATATTTTAGTCAGTAGCTTTTAATTGAAATGAATCGGAAATTACCACCTAATTTGGTGGGAATAAATCGAGATATTGCTAGATTTTAATTTGCAGGATCGCCGCATTATTACTACCGCAGAATTGTTGCATACGTGCTAAATAAATAGGCGAGGAGGGCACATTTCACCCTAAAACCCCGCCCGAAAACTTACTTAAGTTGAAGTACCTCCCATTGCCGCATTAATCATCACTGAAGCACTGTTTGCTGCTGCTTGTAAAGTAGCAGAACTTAGGTGGGAGTAGCGTTCCGTGACCTTACTTGTTGAATGTCCCAAAATCTGCTGCACCTCATATAACGTCCTACCACTGTTCACGAGAAAGCTAGCAAATGCATGTCGACAGTCATGACAACGAAAATGTGGTAAGCCTGCTTGAATGCGTATTTTGTTAAAGGCTTTAAAAATATTTTTATAAGGTTTACCCGTGACGCGATTCACAAACAAATATTCAAACTCACCTTCAGTATCCAACTGATTAATAATGTCCAACGCACTGTCATTTAGAGGCACAGAGCGCACTTTTTTAGACTTAGAATTTAATGCTGGAATTTTCCAAGTACGGGTATCACGATTTATTTGATTCCAAGTGGCACTAAGAATCTCATTTAATCTTGCACCGGAACTTATGGCTAGCATTATAATCATGCAAACTGGACGATTAGGGTCAGTTTTTAAGACAGAAAATAATCTTTCTAACTGCTCACCATCAAGATAGATTTCCATCTTGTTGTCTAAATTAAACAGCTTAACCCCTGACGCTGGGTTTTCTTTCAACATATCCCACTCGATTGCCAAATTGAAAGCATGCCTTAGAAACTTAACGTAATGGTCACAAGTAGCGCCACTTAAGCCAGACTCTCGCAACTCATTATGAAAACCGATAATCATGGTCTTAGTGAATTGATTGAGTCTAAGATGGCCAAAGCGTGATTCCAGCCTGCAAGTGTAGAGCTGATGATCACTTGAGGCTGAACGCTTGTGCACGGCAGCATAAGGCTTGTAATGATCTTCGTAGAATACAGCCAATGTTAGCACTGCTTTCTGTACACGCTTTTCATTACTGGGGTCAGCGCCATTAGCAATTTCTAATTTCAGCAATTTTGCCTTTTTACGTCCGTCGACCAAGGTAAGCTCATTTGTGCGCGCTATTTTGATGTAAGCAGTTTTACCCGATGATTTATATCGCAAAAAGTAAGTTCCACCTTGAGATAAAGGGGTAACGATAATAATTAAACCTGGCAACTCCTTGTCGCAGTATTCGATGCGCTTTTTATCGGCGGGGCAGATCAAGTTATTGTTAACGAAGTCTTGTGTTAGTTTAACGATAGGCATTGTTTTTACTCCTTAATAAAATTGATAATAGTTAGATAGGTTTTAAAGCTCAGCATAGTAATAACAGCGAAAGTGGATTGCTTATTGCACATAATTTTTCTCCTTGGATTGTGATAATTGATAAGTAAGGTTAAGGTGAATGCGGCCTGTGTGAGCACCGCACTCTGATAGAGCCGAAAGTTAAAAATCTTCGTCTGAGGCGGGCGGTATTTCTGCTTTGGTGATTAACTGTAATTGATCATCCGTAACATCTGAATCGTCCGTAACTCTAGAGTCCTCGCCATCATTAGCATCCGGAGCATCGTTACCTTGTGACGGCAAATCTGGAGGTGCTAGGTAGCGCGCAAACGCATCAGTAAATTGTGATAAGTCGTACCCTTTGAGTGTATTTGAGTGCCCAAACCGAACGGTTTTCGAGCTAATATCATACGGGCGAAGCTGTTTAGCCAATTGACTAGGAGACAATGGCTTGCCTCTGTTGTAGGTGCTCCATGGTAATTCCTGATCGTCTATCAATGCAGCAATTAAATTTGCAGTGCTGATTCTTTCAACTTTTTTACTTGCAAATATTTCTTGAATATCCATTAGTAATTGATTGGAAATGCTGACAGATTTTTCACCTGAGTTTGAGAGTTTCAATGCGGCTGCAGTGGCACGTTTAAGCCATTCCTCACCAGCACAACTAGCAATCGCAAGTAATGGCTCCCAATTGTCTTGATCACGGTCGCTGAGTGCATCTGGCAAAGTAGGGCGTGCATATTTAACCTGTTGCCCATAATCTTCAGCAAACCGTGCCAACTTGGAAACAATCTCACCAAATAAATTACGGTCAGCATGACGCAAGCGACTCACTGACTCATGCTGCATTTTTGCGGCGAAGATTAAACACAATACCGCGACTCATTGTTGCATCTGGTAAATGCTTCTCCAGCGCAATACCTGCAATGGATTTTGGACAAAATACCGAGAACATACGTGGTTCAAAGCTGCCATCTACCGCTTCGCTACGTAAGACATAACCACCTCGCAGATAGCCCGCATTAACCATGCCTTGTAGTTCAGGATTGTCTTTAAAGAACGTGTCGGCCTCATCCACTAACATGGTAGGCAGCCACTTTTCAACAGCCCTGAATAACGCAGATGATGAAGCATTGGATGCAGGTAACGGTCTATTAGACATATACCCAATCACGGTAAGCAGTTGCGTTTTACCGCAGGCCTTTTCTGGTGCATTAATGATGGCCAGTGCAACTAAATCAATGTATTTAATGAACCAGGTTTGTGCTATCCACAATGCGACCGCATCTGCTTGCTCCGGGTCAAGCACAATATATTTTCGAACATTACTTGAAATTTCATCAAGCAATTGCGCAGGGTCTATTGGCTCAGGATATAGCTCAATAATAGGAAATGGTAAGTTAGTGCCTTCCATGTCATCAACGCTTTGCGCTTTACTCACCTCACCATCTAAAATATGAGCACGACAACCTAATCGTTTCGCCTCTTCAACGCGGACTGCTTCGTATTCAAGTGGTGAAAGTGCAGCCAAACGTGTGATAAGCTCTGCATTTGTTTCAGTTGTAGGCGATGTCATTGCGCACCTCCTACAGTAACATAGTTAATAATTTCAAACGGTTCTTCGGCAGCTAAGAAGATTGAATGACCGTTGTCGACCATCCAAATAAGGGAGCCAATTCTGACAGGGCTTGGGTGATCCAGGTTGAATGAATGCCACTTTTCAATGGTTTCATTATCATCTTCATAATCATCCCACTTACTGCTCCAATCTTTAGCAATTTCTAAGCCATATTCAGTACCTTTAGTATGGTTAAATATCACCATTAGTACATGAAGCCAGTCATCGTAGCCAAGATCAGGCCCTATGTATTTAAGCAACGCTTTAAGACCTAAGAACCCATTTCCTGTATTTGGAGTTTTATTTATGACGGTTGAGGCTAGGCTTATCTGTTTAGGCTTGCTTCTACCGTTGTGACGAACAATAGCATCAATAAAATTTTGACCTACTTCAGTAAGGTCGTTGGCGTTTTCCGCTTCGTTAAGTACAATTGATTTGCCTACACTAGGATATAAGATAACTAGTGCGCGACCAGTCTTAACGTCAATGCGATTAGGATATAACACAGTACTGTGTGAATCTGATTTTGCGACAGTACCTTTTGAACGTTTGAAGTAGTGATGTACACCTTTGGTAGTTTTAATAATAAGATTTGGCGTAATATCAAACGCTTTTTCTATCTCTACTAAGGCTGCTATTGATTCAGGACTATCGGCATCAAATACGATAAGATCGTCGCCAACGATGAAGCCTAGTTCATACGCAGGATTTTGTGACCAATATGCAGTAATTGATTGTTTGGATAAATTTGCTAACCAAGGATCCCACTTTACGGCGGTTCGCTTAGTGTTAGGTTCTATGGGAATAACGTTGAACCCGTATTGATACCAGTATATCGCGCCCTTAATGTAGCTAGGTGGAGCTCTGTAGGGTTTAGTTGCTAATTGAGGTAGTACATTGGACTGAGTAAATTGAGTTTGTTGCATAATTAAATCCTCTAAGCCACCACCTTAAAAAACGAGGCTGGATAATTTGGAAGGATTTAAATTTGGAGATGGCCATATTCGGTTCCTTTAAGCTAAACCAATCCCGTCTTTTAAGGCGGAGACTGAAAACTTAAGAGATCCAAAATACGAAATGTACAGAGGTTTAATTCTTAACGTGGGTGGCAAGTATATTAATCTAAGAATTTACTCACACATTTAGTAATTTACTGGTAAAAATTACAGATGTCAATGCTGATTCTTAATTGTAATTTAGAGCTAACAAAAGTAGCTCAGGTTTTGCATAGATGCCCAACGCCTTAGCGCACCTCACCGAAAACTGCCCGTTTTGCCGCCACGCCGCCACGTTCGATACGGGGCATGGCTCTTCGCGTTTCGGCTCCGTGGCGGGTAATTTTTTGTGCCTACGCGCGCGGCCGTTTGTGACGGTACGTTTCGGCAGCCCGTTTTTAGGCGAAACGCAGAAACCCATGCCGCTATTGGCTCTGCGGAAAATGTGACGGTGTGGCGGCAAAAATTCGGGGCGCGCGCGCGGGTCTACCGAGTGAAAAGTTCGGCCTGCATTATTCCATCATATGTATCAGTTGGATAGGTAATTATATTTACGCATATTAAATAGAAAGTCGAGTGTTA
>Ga0247840_10002421_pt1 | contig 33314 bp, 25 predicted proteins | sample LaCruzMarch2015__FD_192404 | JGI IMG/M metagenome (GOLD analysis project Ga0247840, IMG submission 192404) | Freshwater microbial communities from meromictic Lake La Cruz, Castile-La Mancha, Spain - LaCruzMarch2015_17m | ecosystem: Environmental > Aquatic > Freshwater > Lake | place: Spain...
ATAATACTTTGTAATCAGTTTTTAAATAAAAATCTATCATTAATGAGATGCTTCCTATCGTCAGCATGACAAAAAATCAGCACCCAAAAATGATAATAAATGATGAACAATAAACCAATATCCATTAACCATTAACCATTAACCATTAACCATTAACCAATAACCAATAACTTAATAACCAACCCATGAAAACAAAACAAATTTTAATTACACTTTTACTTTTCACCTCCAGCTTTCTCTATGCCCAAACGCCCAAATTCCAATGGGTAAAAGGAGGCGGCAGTGGCGGCAGTGCCACCAATTCGGGCTTAATGGAAAGCTGCAAATGGATAGGTACCGATGCCCATGGCAACATTTATGGCATGAGCAGTATTTTCAGTCCATCCATCCATATAGATACTTCCTACAAACCAAGCAGCTATGGCTACGACGATTTTGCCGTATTCAGCTATCGCTGCGATGGCAGCCTGCGATGGGTAAGATATTTTGGCAGCTATACAAATGACACACCAATAGGCTTGTATACAGATAATGAAGGCAATTCTTTTGTGGCAGGATACATACCGAAAGCGAATAACTATACTGATTTGCATTATGGAGACAGTACAATTCACCCAACTGCTTCGCCTTTTCCTGCTGGTCCTATTGCAAAAATAGACAGCAATGGGCATACGGCTTGGCTTGCATTTGGACCCATTCCTACCAGTGCTTCAAACTCTTATGCCTATATATCTATAAAACCCGACAATCAGGGCAATGTATGTTTATTAATTCTATCTGATGGAGTCACTACCTGGGGTACATTTACTACAACTGGCAAAGGTTATTATGTAGTAAAATTCGATAAAAGCAATGGCAGTGTAATAGGGCTTACGAAACTGGATTATAAGGGTAGTGCCGGGCAATATTCTTCGTATAAAAGCTTTACAGTGGATGATAATAATTGTTATTATTTGAATACGAGTCTGGTTAAACCTGATACTTTATTTATAGGAAATAATATAGCTATATGTGAAAATGATAGTATTCAATCTTTTTATTTAATAAAGTATTTATCAAACGGAAGTTTATCATGGTATAAAGAAGTTAAAAGTAATTATCTTGCGAATCAATGGAAAGCTATTACCGGCGAGCCGATAATCAAAGGCAATTTTGTTTATATGAAAGGTGAGGCTCATAATAATGTTAACTTTTTTGGAACGATAATTAATAATCCTACAGTTTCTTATTCTTATATAACGGTTCCTTTTATAGCACGTTTCAGAAAAGACAATGGGGATTTTAAATCGCTTAATCATTTATACAATAGAGATTACACTAAACTTAATGTAGCTATGGCAAGCTCAAATGGTATAGTATTATCCGGCTCTTCAGGCGAAGGTATTGTGGTGTACAATCAAAATGACACATTAAAACCAGCCTCTACCTTTAATACTACCTATCCTTTTGTAATGGGAATAGATACTGCACTTACACATTTTAACTGGGGTATTGCCACAAGGGTAAACAGTGCAGATGCAAAAATAGCTGCCTTAGCAGTGGATAAAGCAGATAACATATATGCAGGAGGAATCTTTTCCGATAGTATTTACAATAGTTTTGGTTCCGGCATTGGCAGCCAGGGTGGTCCCTCCGATTTCTTTATAGCCAAAATAGCAGTTACTAATAATTGCGGTTGCGCAGTAGCACAAACTTTTCCGCAATTTGTAAGCCTTAATAACAATATACTTACTGTTAAAGGTACAGCTACAGGTGTAACAGATAGTTTGTACTGGTATTGGGGCGATGGAAGCAGCACAAAATACCTTGCACAAAACACCAATGTCAGCCATACCTATAGCGTTGGGGGTAATTACAGTGTTAGTTTGCGTTCGTATAATTATTGCGGCACCAAAGATTCAAGCATACAAATAACAGGTGTAGGCATTACAGAGCAAGAACTAAAATACCTTGCCGCTTATCCCAATCCGGTAAGCCATACCTTAACCATAGAAAACCCATACCAAAGCAGTATGCAACTCAGTATTTACAGCATCACCGGCAAATTACTCTTCAGCCACCCATACCAAAACTATACCACTACCATAGACATGAGCCCCTACGAAGCAGGTATTTATTTTGTAGAAATGAAACTGGAAGATGGCAGAAAAGCAGTACGAAAAGTAGCGAAAGAATAAAACCTCACCTAAATCCTCTCCAAAGGAGAGGACTTAAGCAACAAGGTATAAAGGAAATAACAAATTTGACTTTTAAGACTCTTTAAATAATGATACAAATGATACAAATTAACACTCAGGCAAAAGCCTCCCCTTCGGGGAGGTTTGGTGGGGTGATGGTGGGGATACACGAAGCATTAATAAAGGTATTTATTTATATGAAATTAAAACAGACAATGAACGCCTTGGAAATGGAAAAGTGATAATTAATAAATAAAATAAACAAAAAACAGTAGCATAGATATATATTTATGCTGCTGTTTTTTTATATATTTGTAAAAAAAAGAGATGAAGAGGATTATTATATTATTTATTTTTATTGCATTGTTTACTGCTAATATAAAAGCACAACCTTTTTCATTGGATACCTCCTTTAATGTTAATTATAATTTTAATCCCTCAGGAGGTGGAGGTAACGTTTATGGATTGAATTATGAACAGGATGGAAAACTGATTATATATGGCTCATTTTGGGACGACATCCATAATATATCCGATGTACTCAGAATATATGAAGATGGCAGTCTTGATAATACTTGGCAATTCATGGGTAGCGGAGCATCAGAAGGAATTGGTTTTGTTAAGTGGTTGAATAATGAATATATATTGTTTGCTACATCTGGCTCACTTGGTAAATGTACTTATTATGGACAAAATGCAGATACTGCATGGAGTAACAATGTTTGGCGAGGCAATATATGTCATGGTTTTTACCAACCTTATATATTCTCTGATGGCAGCATGCTGGTGGGTACTGATTCAATCTGCAATATCGTAAGCAATAAAAAACGCTGGTTTATGAAGTTCTTTTCTGACGGAACTGTTGATACTAATTTTAAACACAGTCCAAATGGCTATGTATTTGGAATTGTAAAGTATTCATCCGATAAATTATTATTATATGGTGGAAGTGCGATGCATGGGTTTACAAGGTATGATAGCACACAAATCAATCGGATGTGTCGGATAGATACGTTGGGAAATTTAGATACTACGTTTAAATCTGTTTTTATAGGTGGTAATCCTCGTCCGCTCTATATACAAAACGACGGTAAAATAATTGTTTGCGGTGGATTTTATATTATCAACAATCCTTATGAGTTATGCTTAATCAGATTAAATGCTGATGGTTCGCTGGATTCAACTTTCAATAATTTTAATTTAAAATCAATAGGTAATGGAGTGGGTTCGGTTTGCCCTACTACAGATGGAGGTTATTTAATAGGAGGTGGTTTTAAACAATATCAGGGCTATACACGAAGTTGTATTGTAAAAACAGATATAAATGGTTACATAGATACAGCCTATTTTAATGGGCAAGGTATAGATAGTACGTTTCAGGCAGGAAATACTCCTTATGTAGGGGGTATAGTAAAAGGCACAAATGATACCTATTATGTAATGGGTTATTTTACCTATTACAATAGTGTAAAAGTAAATCCTATCATACGCATACATGGTTTGTCGGTAGGTATTAATGAAGTGGAAAAAGAAAAAGGTGAGCTAAAGGTATTTCCCAATCCTGCCAAAGAGTTTTTAACAGCCGAATACAGCATTAATAAACCCGCAAAAGAAGTGCTATTGCTAATTACCGATATGCAAGGACGCTTGCTGATAAAACAGCAACTTACCACTAAAACCAATCAAGCATTGGTAGACGTTCGTAACTTAAAAAGTGGCAGCTATCTATGTACATTAATGCTTGATGGAAAACAAAAAGCTGTTGCCAAAGTAATAATAGAGCACTAATAACTTAATAAGCAGTGTTTCAATGAAAAAAAATATACTAATTACCATCTTTTTACTTCTAAGTATTTATACTAATTGTCAAACTACGTTTAACAAACTATATTCTCCTTATGGCAATAACCCTAACACATCATATACGCTAACAACTATTCTAGGAAAGGGTTCTGATTATATAGCCGCAGGTGGTGGATTTGATACCATAAATAATAATTATGGAAGTTTATATTTTTGTTATATTGATTCAATAGGTAATATAGCTAAAATTACTAGTTTTACACGTAATGGATATAATTATTATTCAAACATCTCTTCATTAATTGAACTTAAAAATGGAGGATATTGTTTTATAGGAGAAATGGACACAGCGAATAATAATCCTATACATTTTGTTATTCGTTTCGATCAGAATATGGATACTTTATGGTCAAAAATAATATTATACGATACTATTTGGGAATCATTAAGAAAAGTACGTGAAACTTCCGATAAAGGTTTTATATTTGTTGGGGAGAGAGAAATATCATTTGATAACTTAGGTGTTTTGCTTGTAAAGACAGACAGTATGGGCAATCAGTTATGGAAAAAGATAATACCACTTTCAAACTTAAGTGGAGTAGGTAATGTTTTGGAAACATCTGATAAAGGATTTTTAATAAAAGGCTTTACTGAATCAACTGTACAAGGTGATGGTAATCCATTTTTGATGAAAACCGATAGTGCAGGCAATGTAATCTGGGCAAAGATTATCGGTGGCAATGAGTATGATGGAGGTGGGGGCATGGCAATTACCAAGCAAGGCGATTATTTGTTTGCCTATGGCTATTCTACCTATACCTATCCATTTAATGAGAATTGGAACGCACGCTTAAATATTATAAAATATGCACCCGATGGTAGTGTGATTTGGAACAGAATGTACGACACTATTAGATTAGATTTAGCTGCTTGTAAAATACAGGTTTTACCCAATAATGATTTTATAGTAATGGGTTCCTATGCAGCTAGAGGTATAAATAATTTTTTCCCTTCCTTTTTATTTAAGTTCAATACTAACGGCGATAGTGTTTGGCGAAAAATATATTTTAATAAAAATTATAGTAATGATATGAACCTATTGGCAGATAATGTACTTAATGCAGATGGAAGTATAACTGCATGTGGTTGGTTAAATGGAGATACGCTTGTACCAAACCAGCAAATATGGCTTTTAAAAACAGACAGCATGGGCTATGCGCCTGGTCCGCAAAACGTGGGTATTATAGATTTACCATGTTTGTACGTGGGGTATGGTGAGCTAAAGGTCTTTCCTAATCCTGCCAAAGAGTTTTTAACAGCCGAATACAGCATTAATAAATCAGCAAAAGAAGTACTATTGCTAATTACCGATATGCAAGGACGTTTGCTGATAAAACAGCAACTTACCACTAAAACCAATCAAGCATTGGTAGATGTTCGTAACTTAAAAAGTGGCAGCTATCACTGTATATTAATGCTTGATGGAAAACAAAAAGCTGTTGCCAAAGTAATAATAGAGCACTAATAACTTAATAAGCAGTGTTCCCATGAAAAAAAATATACTAATTACCATCCTTTTACTTCTAAGTTTTTATACTAATTGTCAAACTATTACTTTTAACAAATTATATGCACCTTATCATGATGGCAATTCTCCATTTCTATCAAACTCAATATTATCAAAAAGCGGTGGTTATTTAGTAGCTGCAAGTGGATTTGATACTATTAATAATGATTTTCAAAGTTTATTTTTTTATAAAATTGATTCTGTAGGTAATGCTACTAAAATTATAAGTTTTTCCCGCAATGGATATAATTATTATTGTTATAGGTCTTTAATAGAAACAATGGATAGTGGCTATTGCTATGTAACAGATATGGATTCAGCCAATATTAATCCTATTCATTTTATTATCAGGTTCAATTCGAATATGGACACCTTATGGACTAAAATAATTCCTTACGATACTATATTTGAATCATTAAGACAAATGTGTGAAACTTCCGATAAAGGCTTTATATTTGTTGGAGAAAAATATGCGACACCATATAATGGCAATGTATTACTTATAAAAACAGATAGCATGGGTAATCAATTGTGGAGAAAGATAATTCCTATGGCTAATTTAAGTGGTGGCGGAAGAATTATAGAAACATCCGATAAAGGTTTTCTGATAAACGGCTATAGTGCATCCTTTACATATAAAGATGGTAATCCTTTTTTGATAAAAACCGATAGTGTAGGGGATGTAATCTGGGCAAAGTATATAGGCGGCAATGAGTATGATGGAGGTGGGGGCATGGCAATTACCAAGCAAGGCGATTATTTGTTTGCCTATGGCTATTCTACCTATACCTATCCATTTAACGAAAGTTGGTCGGCTCGTTTAAACATCATAAAATATGCACCCGATGGTAGTGTAATTTGGAACAGAATGTACGATACCATTCGGAATCATTTAGGTGTTTGTAAAATACAGGTTTTACCAAATAATGATTTTATTGTAATGGGTAATCATGCACAGCCTACCCAAGGATATGATTATTCTTTTTTCCCTTCTTTTTTATTTAAGTTCAATGCCAATGGCGATAGTGTATGGCGTAAAATTTATTATGTAGCAGATAAATTTGGCGATAGAAACCTATTGGCAGATAATGTACTTAATGCAGATGGTAGCATTACGGCTTGTGGATGGGTAGATGGAGATACAATTGTGCCATACGAACAAATATGGATTTTAAAAACAGACAGCATGGGCTATGCGCCCGGTCCGCAAAATGTGGGTATTATAGATCTACCTTTTATGCATTATGGAACTCTTAGTGTGTTTCCCAATCCTGCCTCTACCCAAGCTACTATAAGCTATCCGCAATTAAAAACCCAAGGGCAACTACAAATATATAATATGCTGGGGCAAAAGGTATATGAAGAAAACCTAAACAAAAACGCTACACAAACACTAATAGATACAAAAGACTACAAAAAAGGTTTGTATAAATTGGTGTTGAGAGAGAAAGGAGAAATAAAAGGATACGCTTCGCTCATAATTACGAATTAGGAATTAAAAATGAAGAATGAAGAATGAAGAATAAATTTATTATGAATAACTTAGTTTACTAAAAAAACAATCAGTATGAAAAAAATTATTTCAATCTTTGTATTTATAATAATACATTTTAGCTTGTTAGCACAAGCACCCATCTTAGATTCAGCAAACATAGTTCCTAGAGATGGTGATACCATTTTTTATTGGGATGGTGAAATTAATTATTTTGCACCTGGTAATGCCGGTGCCAATGTATTATGGGATTTTTCAAATATTAATTTCACTTTACCAGTAACAAATCCGAATCAATTAGTTATGTCCTTTATATATGCAATAAATCAAAACACAAGTTATTCCCCAAATTTCATGCAACCTGCACCATTTGATCCTGTAGAATGTTATTATTTTTCGAATAGTCATGAGTTATCATTAACTGGATATATTATGGGTTCGAGTGATGAAATTGAAGAGACATTTAACCCAAGGAAATTTATTTTTAAATTCCCTTTTACTTTTCTTAATTATTTTTCAGATTCTTCAATATGGATATCCTATAATTATTATCATTATCCTCTTATTGATACTTCAATAAACAAACAATATTATTCTGTTCTTGCTGATGGTTGGGGTAGTTTAAAAATATTAAATAAAACTCATACTTCTGTTTTAAGAGTTATGTCTACAAGAAATATTTTTGATACTACAGGCACTACTTTATATATTTCAGATACAGTTTTTTCTTGGTATAAACCAAATACTTATGAACCATTAATGACAATGTCAACATTTTGGCATGATAGCAGTGGTTATTGGAAAAATTATAAAAGTTGTAATATAACACCTTATGGATTAGAATACATTCCAATTTATTTAAATATTAATGAAAATAAATTTTCTAATAACATATTGATTTATCCCAACCCTACCACTACCCAAGCTACTATAAGCTATCCGCAAATAAAAGCCCAAGGGCAACTGCAAATATATAATATACTGGGGCAAAAGATATATGAAGAAAACCTAAACAAAAATGCTACACAAACACTAATAGATACAAAAGACTACAAAAAAGGTTTGTATAAATTGGTGTTGAGAGAGAAAGGAGAAATAAAAGGATACGCTTCGCTCATAATTACGAATTAGGAAAAAGTATAAATCCTTTACTACATTACTAAGTTAAGAAAATACTATATAAAATCCATTGCCACTTCTTTCAAGAACTTTTCTTCGAGCAAACGAGCAATTCGCCTCACAACGGTTCGCCTGATTTCTAATTCTACAGGTAAGCTGGGGTCTTGATGGGCAATATTAATACGTGTTCCTACCAAAAAATAGATTTCGTCGCTATCGAGCAGATACTTCACAATTAAATCGGCTGGTCCTTTGCTTAGTTTGGTTTGATTGGAATGGGTGCGTAATATTTCAGCTACCTTGCTTAAAGTGAGGATGCCTTCGGTTATTAAATCTACACCCTCCATGTATGAAACTGGTGGTAAATCGGGGTCGGTAAAGTCGAAACTATCGGTAATTTCTTTGCCCAATTCTCTCGAAATAATATCGCTGGTAGTAGCACCGCACAAAATCTTGGTTCCGTTAAAGTTTCTTACAATATTACCGTATTCTACATCTTTATTTTCTTCGTAAGGCGGTCCTGTACAAACCAGCATTTTGCGGGGTTCGCGGAAATACACCACCGCACAGCTTGTATCGTCTTTCGATTGGTAATTGTCGTTGATGTGTGCCATGTTCACAACTTTGGCTGCTAAACGCTGAGCCGAAATATAACGGTCGTTTTTAACTAAATCGTGGGCAAAGTTTTGAAAATTATCTCTTCCCCAACCAAATAAATAATTGCCCGATCCCAAACCTGATTGTGTTATACCATCGGAACCAAAAATTATACGATCTTCTTTGCGGGGTTTAAAAGAGCATGTCAACAGTTCTTTATTGGCATTTTTGGCAGTATTCAAATACACACAAGTCCATTCCGGTGTAAATACTTCTAAACCTCGCAGTATAATACATTGCGGGTTATCATATTCCAATATCTTTACCTCACCGTCGGCATCAATATCTAAAATGGTAAAGGTAGAATAGCTGATTTTTCTTTCGCTGCATACCGGAAGTGTATTCATGATGATTTCAGCAATTTTGCTCACATCCTTATGCTCATCCGTAAAATTAACAGCCATGGTTGCAGTTAAGGTAGCTAAAATATTGGCTTTTACGCCATGCCCCATGCCATCGGAAAGTACAACGATGATACGGTTTTCTTCTTTTAGCTTTCTCGAAATAAAAACATCGCCACAAATACGTTCTCCATCATGGTTTTTCTGCTGACAATTTACTTCTATATGAAACTTATCATCCATTCGGTTTATTTTTTCTTGGTTTTATAAGATTCGATGATAGAATTAAGCATTTTCTCTGTATTTGCTGCACCTTCGCCCAACAAAAATCCAATTTGTTGAACCAATGAAAGGTTAACATCAATAACATCATTTACCCTGTTAATCACCTCTTCGCTTCTTACTTCCGGCGAAAACATATCCCGTACTATGGCTCCAACAATTTTTTCTTTGCGAATGGTAAAGATAGAAACATTGAGCAAGCCTTCACCAAAATGAACATCTCTGTTTAATACATCTTCGTTGTTGCTTAGTACATAAGAAAACATTTTATAAAACTGAACAGGCAGCAAGGTTTTAAGATCAGCACCCACTAAACCGGGGATTATTTCGTTGATTTCGCGGGCTTCAACTCCCAAAATATTGATAAAACTTTCGTTGGATTGAACTATTTTCAGGTTTTCATCTACAATTAAAACGCCTGCATTTAATTTATGCATCATGGCCGAAATGGTTTCAGAAGCTTCTACTGCTTTTTGTCTTTCCAGTTTTGAGTTTTTCTCTGAATTCTTTAAAGCTTCCTGAATTTTAGCCAGATTATCGTTGCTTTTTTTAAGGGCTTTGATGTATTCCTGTTTGTTTTTTAAGGAAAAGGTAATACACATATCAGGTTTGGCTAAACCTTTTGATACCAGATAAGCAAAGTCTTTACAAGATTTATACCCACAAGCCTCACAACCTACATTGTCATCATAATTAGTTTTCCCGATTACTTTTAATACTTCCTGGATTTCTTCTTCCGTTGGTTCGGGCAATCGTTGATCATTGGATGTAAAACCTCTGCTATGGTCGTAATCGCTAAATTGCTTTACACTTTCGTCCCATTCGCTTTTATTGAAATCCAACAAGCGTTTATTGGCATATTCGGTAACTAAAGTGCGACGGATAAACTTTTTCCCACCGCGTGAAGTACCGGGTCCCATTAAGCAACCTTCGCAGTAAAACAAATTAAAATGTTGCTTTATAAAATCAATATTCTTTTCAAATTGACTGATAGCTCCCAATATATTTCCTTTTCCTTCGGCTGTGATGATATTTCCTGTAAGCAGGTTTTCGTCTAAATCAGCAGCTTGCAATATTCCATTGCTTATCGGGAATAAGGAGCCTTTGTATCCTAAAGGGGCATCAAAATCAGAAAACTCTAAAGCATTTTCTTTGATATTAAACTCTTCGAATAGCTGACGAAGTTCAATAAATGTAAGAACTTCATCTACCTGCGACCATTCTTTGTTCTTTTTTATATCGTTTTTGGCTGCAATGCAAGGTCCTATAAAAATAACTTTAATATCATCACCATAAATTTGTCGTACCACTTTTGCAGTTGCAATCATAGGTGAAGTAATTGGAGCTAAATTACCAATTAGTTCAGGATGAAATTTTTCAATAAGCGAAACAATGGGAGGGCAAATAGAACCTATGTAATATTTTCCTCTGTAATTTTCAAATAATTTTCCGTATTCTTTGGCAATTAAATCAACCCCAAACGAAACTTCGTTTACATAATCGAAACCCAATTGGCGAATCATTTGTACAAATTTTCGATAATCGGTTATATCATCAAATTCGCCTGAAATACTCGGTCCTACAATAGCAGCAACCTTATAAGATGAACTAAGGATTTTTTTAACTTCTTCGCGAGAATCTCTATAAATTATGGCTTTGGGAGAACAAACATTTAAACAGCCACCGCAACCAATACACCATTCATGGTTTATTTCAGGAAAATCCTGATTGGGTTTAACCTGTATCGCATTTACGGGGCAAACTCTAACACATGCGTAGCAAACTGTGCATTTTTCTTTTATTATTTCAATCAGAGGAATATTCATAAACTTTTATTTTCCACTTTAGTCAATTACAGATTGCGAATTCGGCAAGCAATATATAATCACAAAATATTATCCATTAACTTTCTTTCGCTTAAAAACTTTATCCAAGGTTTCTATTATATTTTCACTGTTCACATTTTCGTAAATAACATCATCTATTTTTACAAAAGGACCTTTATCGCATTTTCCAAAACAGTGGTTCCCATGATAGAAAACCTCATTTTCGAGCTTGTTCATTTTTAAATACTCAGCAATCATTTGTACAGTTTGCTTGTTTCCTCTTGCAAAACAAGAACTTCCTAAGCATATTTTGATTTCTTTTTTAATTTCCATTAAAATAGTATTATTGAAAACCTGACAAAATTACAATTTTCAAAGATAGTAATAAAACTATTACACAAAATAAAAATACATTAACGATACATCAATACTGTTGTTTTTTAAGGCATACAAAATAACAGTGAATAAAACCGGAAAATATGCAAATAGCCTTGCCGAATGATGAATGGTTTTGCTAATTGTAAAGTATTAGCATTATATTCATCATATTCTCTTTCCCTATTAATATTATTTAACATAATTTGCTGTTGATTATGTTTTTTATTTACTTTTGTGGAAAAACGATGAATAAAACGCTAATACGTTAGCAATCATTTTGAAATGAAGAAATATATATCAATTTTATTTTTATTTTTTAATTTAGTCCAATGTTATTCTCAAGACATTATTGAATTCCCAAAGGAAGAGACAAAATCTATTTTAAAAGATTCCTTAATGCATAGAGAAAATATATGTAAATTAAAACAGTGGTTAGGTGGTAGAATTGATTCAGAAACATTTTATAGCGTAAGAGATGCAGCATACGGATATTCATTTCTTGTTCCAAAAGAATTTAAAGAAGTTATAGATACTATTTCATCTGAATATAATGATACAACAATTTTTATAAGTCAAGATAAAAAATGTCATTTTTATTTATGGGCAGATAATTCAATATACTTTCCGATTGGTAAAATATATAATGGGAAAGAATTACAAATACATGAAAGCGATATTTATAGAGTAGATAGTATTGTTAAAAATTATGTAGATAATATTAAAGCTGGTAAAAATAATTTTCTTATAAACATAATTATTGATGAATTATGCATTAGTATAAAAGGTTATGAATATCAAATTTCAATTAAAGGAAAAACATCTAATGAATGTATTATCTATAAAACAGAAATATCTGAATTAGCAGTTTCAGGAGACTTAATATTTAAAAATTTTCTTTACACTTATAAGCCTGATTTAACTAATGACTATTATGAGTTCTTGGGAATAATAATGGCTAATTCATTTGGGGGGAGAAATTGGTATAAAAACGATCACTAATCGAGTACCCTTCCCTTCCAGTAATTATAACTAACGAAGATAACTTTCTGAACTTACTTCTCTTTCCCTCCAAATACTTCTCCCTTTTTGGGTGCTACCCAATAATTTCATCTCAATACATCCAACTCTTTTTTATGTTTTAGCCATTTACAAGCGACTAAGACCAATCAGCAAATCTTTACATACCTTAGTCACGCGTCTAAGACCCATCAGCAAATCTTTTCACACCTTAGTCACACGACTAAACCCAAACAACAAATCTTTTCATACCCTAGTCAAGCGTCTAAGACCAATCAGCAAGTCTTTACATACCTTAGTCACGTGTCTAAGACCAAACAGCAAATCTTTACACACCTTAGTCATGTGACTAAGACCAACGAACAAATCTTCGTCGACCTTAGTCACGTGTTTAAGTACGAGGCGCAACTGCGCTAGGGTCTTCAACATGCATAAATAAAGGAAAATATAAAACCCCTTACATCTGAATGAAAGGGGTTTTTGAAATTTTGGATCGTAAGTAAACCGAAAAGAGCTTGGTTTTACAAGTTTTCTGTAGTTAACTGTTTCCAGATTAAATCTTTTAAAGTCTGTATGCCATAACCCGTGATAGAAGAGATAAAAACATAAGGAATTCCTTTAGGTAATTCTTTTCTCATCTCAGCTATCAGCTCTTCGTCAGCAAGATCGCATTTTGTGATGGCTAAAATTCTATTTTTATCCATCAATTCGGGATTGTAGGTTTTGAGTTCGTTGGCAAGAATTTTATAATCCTTTTTTATATCGTTGCTATCGGCAGGAACCATAAATAAGAGTATAGAATTTCTTTCAATATGTCTCAAAAATCGCAATCCCAAGCCCTTACCTTCGGATGCACCTTCGATAATTCCGGGAATATCGGCCATAATAAACGATTTTTCATCGTAATATTTAACAATACCCAGGTTTGGTTTTAATGTTGTAAAAGGATAATCGGCTATTTCGGGTTTTGCTGCTGATACTACAGATAAAAGTGTTGATTTTCCTGCATTAGGAAAGCCAACCAAACCTACATCAGCCAAAAGTTTTAATTCCAGAATTTTCCATCCTTCGGTACTTTCTTCACCAGGTTGAGCATACCGAGGAGCCTGATTGGTGGATGTTTTAAAATGGTCGTTTCCTTGACCTCCACGTCCGCCTTTCATAATAATTACTTCCTGACCGTGTTCGGTAACTTCAAATTCAATTTCTTCGGTTTCAGCATCTCTCACTACTGTACCTAAAGGAACATCAACAATAACATCTTTGCCTTGAGCTCCTGTACTAAGGTTTTCGCCACCACTTCCGCCGTTTTCTCCATGAATATGTTTGGTGTATTTTAAGTGCAACAATGTCCAGAATTGTTGATTTCCCCTTAATATTATATGCGAGCCTCTACCCCCATCTCCGCCGTCAGGACCTCCATTTGGACTGATTTTTGAACGATGATAATGATGAGAACCAGCTCCACCTTTACCCGAACGACAAAATATTTTTACATAATCTACAAAATTTGAACTCGCCATTACTTACCTTCTTTCATTAATTTATTATCAATTATGTTTGCAATTTTCTCAAATACTTCTTTTACAGGAGCCATACCACTAACAGTGTTCAACTTGCCTTGTTTTTTATAGTATTCAATCAAAGGATGAGTTTGTTTGTAATACACTTCTAATCTTTTGTGAATAGTTTCTAAGTTATCATCTGTACGTTGAGAGTCTTTTGAGCGATTTAAAATACGATTGTACAATTCATCTTTATCAACATCCAATTGAATAACTAAAGATATTTTTGAACCTTTGTGCAACAGCAAATCATCTAAATAATCTGCCTGAAATAAAGTTCTGGGAAATCCATCAAACAACAAACCTTTAGTTTTATCTTGTTTTAAAGCAGTAATATATATTTCCCGCATAATTATATCATCGGGAACTAAAAAACCTCTGTCAATATACTTTTTTACAACATCCCCAATAGCTGTATGTAATTCAACTTCCTCTCTTAGTATCTCTCCAGTTGAAATATGGGTTAAGCCATATTTTTGAATGATATTGGCAGATTGTGTTCCTTTGCCACATCCAGGAGCTCCTAAAACAATAATGTTGAACATATTATTTATCTTACTTTTTTCATTAGGCTTTCAACTGATACACAAAGCCGTTGAAAAACCTCATCAGCAGTGCCTTCTCCACTTACCGATGAAAATTTATTTTGTTTTTGAAAATATTCTGCAACTTTTGGTGATTTTTTCTCATAAACTTCTAAACGATGAATTATAATCTCCGGATCTAAATCATAAACTCTGGCCGATGCTGTTTTTGATCTTGCCGAAAGCCTTTTTATTGATTGCAAGGTAGTTGATGTAATTTCGAGCATGCCTGTAACAGATGTTCCAAGCCGACGAAGCAATCCATCAAGTATATATGCTTGCACAATACTACTTGGATAGCCTTTAAAAATAAAGCCTTTAGCTGTTGGATTCATTTTTATTTTACTTTCAATTAATCTAATTGCAATTTCATCGGGCACGATATCTCCTTTATCCATATAGGTTTTGGCAATTTTACCCATTTCAGTATTATTTTCAATTTCTTTTCTGAGTAATTCTCCTGTTGAAATATATACTAAATTATATTTTTCGGCTAATTTTTTTGCTTGTGTTCCTTTGCCTGCACCCGGAGAGCCAAATAAAACAATATTTAGCCAAACATTTTCAAGGTTTTTTTCTACTGCTTTTACAAGTCTTTTTAAAACATCATCTAGTTTACCAACACCATTAATGGGAAAGAGTTTCTTCTTTTCATTATAAAATTGTGCAACAGGTAATGTTTTATTTCTATATTCCTGCAAACGAAATTTAATAATATCTTCTTTATCATCTACTCTACCTGAAGTTTTTCCTCTTTCGAGCATTCGTTGTACAAGTTCGTTTTCAGGAACTTCCAAACTCAACATACACAACAAAGAAGTGTTTAATTTCAGAAGCAAGCCTTCGAGTATATATGCCTGAACCACAGTACGTGGAAATCCATCAAATAAAATTCCATTTGAATCAGGGTTTGCAAGAATACGGTTTTCTAAAATTTGAACAATTATTTCATCTGAAGCTAAACCTCCTTTATCTATAATATCCTTTGCCTCCATGCCTAAAGGAGTTCCTTCAGCAATTTCATGACGCAAAATATCGCCAGTAGCTATATAAGTTAGGTTATATTTTTCAATAAGTGATTTGGACTGAGTGCCTTTACCAGCTCCTGGAGGTCCAAACAAAGCAATGTTTAACATAATCTATTAATTTCGTAATTAAGTTTATTTACATAACGTATTTATTTTGCCATTACAACATTCAGGAGTACTTAGAGTGCCTTGAGTACAGAGTACTTATAAATTGCAAACAACATAAGTCTTAAGTCAAAAACAATCAACAATTCATTCAACACAAATATTTATAAAATGTTTTATTCAATTCTATACTTTAATTCTTTTTATTCGCAAACTAAATAAATAATCTCAATTACATAAATAATTCTATTTAAAAGCACTTCAGGTATTCGAAATACTCCAAGTATTCTAAGTACTCAAGGCACTTATACTATTTTGTAAATATCTGGCAAATTTCTTGCAAAACCATCATAATCAAGTCCATATCCGATAATAAAATCATTCGGAATTTCAATTGCAACATAATCAATAATGTATCCTTTATTGTATTTTTCAGGTTTCAAAAGTAATGAAGCAATTTTAACATCAGCCGGTTCAAATTTTTTCAATTCTTCCATCATGTGTTCAATAGTAATACCAGTATCAACAATATCTTCTACTAATATTATATTTCTCCCTTTTAAATCTTCATTAATCCCAATTAAATGCTTAACTGATTCTGTAGTAGTAGTTCCACTATATGACGACAATTTTACAAAAGAAATTTCGCAATCAATTGTTAGTTTTTTAAATAAATCTGAAGCAAACATAAAAGCTCCATTTAACACAACCAAAAATAAAGGATTTTTGTCTTTATAATCCACATTAATCCTCTGAGCTACAAGCTCAACAGCTGATAAGATTTTCTCAGATTCGATAAATATTGCAAATTCTTTATCCTTGACTTTTATATTGTTCATTTAATATCTATTTTTACAAAAAAATTTATTTAGCAAACTTACATTTTTTTTTGAAATAATACAAAAAACAAGTAAAGTTAATTATAATAAATTCAATTTAATATATATTTATAATTTTGACTCATTAAATTTTAAGTTATTTATGCAAGCAAAAGTTAGTATTATCATGGGCAGCACATCAGATTTACCTGTAATGGAAGCAGCTGCAAAATTTTTAAATGAAATGCAAATTCCATTTGAAATGAATGCTTTATCGGCTCATCGTACACCCGAAAAAGTAATAGAATTTGCTGAAAATGCTCACAAAAAAGGTATAAAAGTTATTATTGCTGCTGCAGGAATGGCAGCACATTTGCCAGGTGTTATTGCAGCCATTACACCATTGCCAGTTATTGGTGTACCTATCAAATCTTCACTTGAAGGATTGGATGCTATTTTCTCCATTTTGCAGATGCCTCCGGGAATTCCTGTTGCAACCGTTGCATTAAATGGAGCTCAAAATGCTGCTATTTTAGCACTTGAAATATTAGCAGTTGGTGATGAAGAAATGATGAATAAAATGATAGCCTTTAAAGCTAGTTTAAAATCGAAAATTACAAAAGCCAATGAGGAACTAGCTGGTATTAAATATGAGTATAAAGTGTAATTAACAATATGAATATGAAAAATCCATGAGCTATAAATGGCACACCAACCGAGAATGATTAAGAATGCAGATAAACGCTTAGCGGTTTTTAATGAGACCTGTTAATTATAAATTCTTAAGTTTTTAACCGCTTAGCGATTATCCCATACCATTAAATATCAATATATTAACAAATTTTAAACACATGAAAAAAATTATTATTATCGGATTGTTTTTATTGAGTATATCTCAAATATTTGCACAAAACCAATCAGATTCGATAGAAATAAAGCAAACTTTTTTCGGAACAATATTTAGACAGAATGGAAAAACCTTAACTCCTCGACAACTTATGAATACTATGCAATCAAATACAGATGCATACAAAGAAATGAAAGTTGCTAGAACTAATTATAGCGTTGGAATGGTGTTCTCTTTTGCTGGCGGAGCATTTATGGGCTGGCCCTTAGGGGGTGCTATTGCAGGCAAAAAAATGGATTGGACTCTATTTGGTATTGGGGTTGGACTAACAGTAATATCTATCCCATTTTCAATAGCATATACGAATCATTCAAAAAATGCAGTTAGAAACTTCAACAAAGGCTTAAAGCAAACAGGAATGAACTCATTAGATTTTAAATTTGGGTTAACACCAGATGGTATTGGAATAACAATGGCTTTTTAACAATCTTTCTTAAATTATCATTAAACGCTATTTTTGAATGAAAAAATATATACTCTTACTCTTTATATTTTCGCTTTTATTATCCAATAATTACGCTGGAAACGAAAATATTACCATAGGAGGGCGTTCAGCAGGAATGGGCGGCGCTTCTGTTACTTTGTCCGACTTTTGGGCAATCAACAATAATCAAGCAGGAATTGCTGATTTAAAAAACATGAAAGCTGGTTTTTATTTCGAAAACCGTTTTATGGTAAAAGAATTGAGTTACAAAACAGTCGCATTTTTACTCCCCACTAAATCAGGAGTTTTTGGTTTTAATTATCATCATTTTGGTTACAGTGCTTACAAAGAGCAAAAAATTGGGCTGGCTTATGCAAAATCATTTGGAAAAAGTTTTTCAACTGGTTTACAATTAGATTATTTAGGAACTTCATTAGGTGATAATTATGGAAGCAAAAGTGCTTTTACTTTTGAGGTAGGTGTAATGGCAAAACTAACACATAATGTTACATTGGGTGCTCATTTTTTCAATCCTATCAATGCAAAGTTTAACGATTACAACAATGAAAAAATCCCATCTGTTTTTAAATTAGGTTTAAATTATTATTTTTCAGATAAATTAATCATAGTAATTGAATCAGAAAAAAATATAAATTTTGACCCGATTTTTAAAGCTGGTTTTGAATACAAGGTAGTACAATTTGCATACTTAAGAGCAGGTATTTCTAACAACCCAACTATTTGTACATTTGGTTTCGGAATAGAATATCATCAATTTAATTTTGATTTTGCTTCGTCTATTCATCAAACATTGGGATATTCGCCTCAATTCTCTTTAATCTATAATTTTAAATAGAAATAATGAGAAATATAATCTTTAGTTTTTTCTTCTTTACAAAGCTTATTCGATTGAATTTATGCATATTAATGCTATTTTTCACTTTTATCATTCAAGCTCAGGTTCCTGTAAAACCTATTCAAAATGAAGAAAATATAGAAGATAAAATTGAAAATATAGCAGAAAACACAGATGCTGAATTAGATTATACCGAATTGGTTGAATCACTGAATTATTATAAAGAAAACCCAATTAATATCAATAAAACCAATGCTGATGAACTTAAAAAATTACTACTTCTTAATGATATTCAGATAAATAATCTGCTCAATTATATTGCCAATACTGGTCAATTGGTATCTACTTACGAACTTCAATTCGTGAATGGATTTACAACTTCTCTTATTTTTAAAATATTGCCCTACATTGTTGTAGAAAAAGTAGATAAAAAAATAAATTTTTCGTTAAATGAAATTTTTAAATACGGAAGACATTCTTTATTAACACGTTATCAAATTACACCTGAAGAACAAAAAGGTTATAGCGAAATATCAGACTCCTTGTTAGCATTAAATCCAAATCAAAGATATTTAGGAAATTCTGCGAAAGTATTTACAAGATATGCCTTTAATTACAGAGATCATGTAAAATTTGGTTTTACAGCTGATAAAGATCCGGGAGAAGAATTTTTTAATGGTACTCAAAAAAATGGATTCGACTTTTACTCAGCTTATGTTGCAATTAAAAATATTGGAATTGTAAAATCATTGGTAATTGGGGATTTTCAGGCACAATTTGGTCAAGGATTGACACTTTGGACAGGTTTAGGTATGGGTAAATCATCCAATGCCATTGATGTAAAAAAATATGCACAAGGGATAAAACCTTATGCTTCAGCTAATGAAAGTGGTTTTATGAGAGGATTCGGGACAACTATTGGAATTAAAAATATAGAATTCTCATTGTTTTATTCTTATAAAAATTCTGATGCAAATATTGGCGAACAAGATTCGCTAACACAGGAAAACCTGTATATTACATCTGTTCAGGAAACAGGATATCACAGAACCCTAAGTGAATTGGCTGATAAAAATTCACTGAAAGAAACATTGTTTGGATCAAATATTACGTATAAAAGAAACAATTTTAAAATTGGTGCCACAGCTTATAGAACAATTTTTAATACCGCATTAATTAAAGATGTTCAATTATACAACCAATTTGATTTTAATGGAAAAGATAATACAAACTATGGATTCAATTATAATTATTTAGTGTATCCATTTAATTTTTTCGGTGAATTTGCGGCAAGCCAAAATGGAGGACTTGCATATTTGGGTGGGCTTCAAACCAATCTTGACCCACGTTTCTCTTTCAGTATGATTTACAGAAATTACCAAAAGGATTATCAGAATCTTAAAAGCATTGCATTTGGCGAAAACAGCCGGAATGCCAACGAATCAGGAATTTTTATGGGCGTTGATGTAGGCTTAGCTCCCAAATGGACAATTTCAGCTTATGCCGATTTCTTTTCATTTCCATGGCTCAAATACCGTACAGATGCACCTTCCAAAGGCAATGAATATCTTATTAAACTAAATTACGAACCATCGAGAAGGGTTGAATTATATGTGCAATATCGTGAAAAAAACAAAGTTATTAATGCTTCGTCTCCTCTAATAATAAAATATTTAGATGATACAAAAAAACAAAACCTACGCTTCAATATTTCATACATTGCGTCAAACAATGTAACTTTGAAAAACAGAATTGAATTCATTAAATATCAAGTTGGAGAAAATTACAACCATAGTGGTTTTTTAATTTATCAGGATATAACTTATAAATTCGACAAGATACCTATTAGATTATCTGCTCGTTATGCACTTTTCGATACAGATACTTACGAAGAAAGACTATATGCTTACGAAAGCGATGTTTTATATGCTTTTTCCATTCCTGCTTATTATTATAAAGGCAGTCGGTTTTATTTGATGGCAAAGTTTGATGTTAGCAAAAATATTGATTTATGGCTTAGATATGCAACAACTTACTATTCAGGTAAAAATATAATTGGTTCAGGTTTGGATGAAATACAAGGAAGTTCAAAATCGGATATTAAAGTCCAACTAATGATAAATTTTTAAAATTAGACCAAAGTGATAGTTTCACTTTAAATAAAGCTATATCACTCAAAATCTTAAATTATAAACTTTACGAACTTTTAAACTTTATAAACTATAATATGAACAAAGTCATTTTTATTATTTATGTGGCAGATCAACAAAAAAGTAAAGTTTTCTATGAAAATGTTTTGCAGCAAAAACCGGTATTAGATGTTCCCGGAATGACAGAATTTCATATCAATGAACATACTAAATTAGGTATTATGCCTGAAAAAGGAATTGCAAATATTTTGGGTGAAGAAACACCTCATCCTGCAACAGGAAGTGGTATTCCCCGTTCCGAAATTTATCTTTATACCAACCATCCTTTGCAATATTATTTGCGAGCTATTGAAACCGGAGCTAAAGCTATCAGTCCATTACAAATTAGAAATTGGGGCGACAAAGTTGCCTATTGTGCTGACTTAGATGGACATATTCTCGCATTTGCTAAAACACAATAGATTAAATCCAAATTACGCAATAAGAAAATAAATTGCAATAAAACAATCTCTAAAAGCCTTATCAATTATAGTATGTAGAGAATTTGTTAAAAAAAAGTTCTAATACGTAGCATTAGAAAATATATCGCTTAATACATATAATATGAAGCACTTAAAAGTTATATTTCCATCTAATTTAATCTGGGCTTATATAGCATATAATAAAGATACCACAATAGTAAAAAGAAAATTGGTTGCAGGTATTGATGCAAGTCTAATGTTTTCCATAAAGATAGAAAGGAAACAAGTAAAATGGTAATATCTATTTCTTCTTCAATACCTCAATTTCTTTTTTTAAATCTTCCAATTGTTGTTGAAACGTATTGTTTTGTGCGTTATTTTGCCCTTTTAATTCTTCTATTTGTTTTTGAAGTATAGCATTTTTAGCTTTAGTATCCTCAATTAATTTTTGCTGTTCCTGTATGGCTTTTACCATTGGCATAATAAAATCAACATAACGAAGGCTGTAAACTTCTTTATCATTACTAGGAACATCTATTCCGGGGAAATTAAAACCGCTTTCTATTGCTGCTTTTTCTACTTCTTGAGCCAAAAAGCCAATACGGGTTTCTTTTTCTGCATCGCTGAAATCCATTTTATTCACCAAAGAATCTGGTGTTCCCCAAATCTTATGCAATTCTTTTGGTCTTACACTATAAGTAACCGGTTTTAGTTTTAGAATGAAATCGAGCCCTGAAACATTCTCTATTATATTGGTTTTAAAACGGGCATCGGAATAAGCAGTCCAACCTGTAACAGCAGCACGTAAGCCACCTGCAACAATGGCTGTGTTACCAATACAAACTTGATTATCACCAGTGCATTGACCGTTTGTCACATTTGCTCCTAACATGGTAACATTAGTACGAGCGACAGTTGTATTTGAATATGCACCAATGAAAGTACATTGATTATTATCTACCCAATATCCAGCAGTATTACCTAAAGCAGTATTGGAATTACCAGAAACAGTGAACATTAGCGCTCTAAACCCAACAGCAGTGTTGTCATTACCAGATACATTGTAATATAATGCTTGAAATCCATTTGCGGAATTATTTGCACCTATCGTGTTATATCTTAAAGCATCCGAGCCATTTGCTGTATTTTGAATACCTGAAGTGTTTGAATATAGGGCTTGTTGTCCTAATGCAGAATTTTCATATCCAGTTGTATTATTATAAAGGGTTTGGAACCCAAATGCTGAATTATGATAACCAGAAATATTAGAATAAAGTGCTTCTATACCATTTGCAGTATTCCAACATCCAGTTGTGTTGAAATTCATTGCTCGAAATCCCACTGCAGTATTGTTTGTCCCGGTTGAATTAGAGTATAGGGATTGAAAGCCAATAGCAGTATTATTGGTTCCAATTGTATTTGAATATAATGCATTATATCCATTGGCTGTGTTATTATTTCCAGTAGTATTTGAAAATAATGCACTATTTCCAATTGCGACATTTTCTGCTCCAGTGGTATTATAATTTAGAGCAGATCCCCCAATTGCTGTATTATTATAGCCAGAAATATTATGAAATAATGAAGCAAAACCAATAGCCGTATTTGAGTCACCTATAGTATTTTTAGTCAGCGCTTCATCTCCAAAAGCGCTATTAAAATTACCGGAAATATTGTTGTTAAGAGCTGCAGCACCAATTGCAGTATTACGATGACCATCAATATTGGAAGATAATGTCAAATATCCTACTGCTGTATTATATGTTCCTATTGTATTTGCATTAAGTGCTAATGAACCATTTGCAGTGTTATAAACACCATTTGTATTTGAATACAATGATTGATAACCACATGATGTATTATAAGAACCAATTGTGTTTGAATATAGAGCAGAGTCTCCATTTGCAGTATTTTTAAAACCAGTGGTATTTGAATAAAGAGCCCAAGCTCCATTTACAGTATTAGAATAACCAGTGGTATTTGTATAAAGTGATCGATATCCGATTGCAGTATTTTGAGAACCCGTAGTATTAAAAACAAGAGAACAACTGCCAAATGCCGTATTTTCTGAAGCAGTTGTATTTTTACTTAAAGCACCAAAACCAAAAGCTGTATTATTATAGCCAATTGTGTTATTTTGTAGAGCATAAGAACCACCTGCTGAATTAAAAGTACCTGATGTGTTGTTTTGAAGAGTAACTAAACCAATTGCAGTGTTGTTAATACCTGTTGTATTATAGTATAGTGAAAGAGTTCCAATTGAAGTATTATGATATCCAGTTGTATTTGAATATAATGCATTATATCCATTGGCAGTGTTATTAGTTCCAGTAGTATTTGAAAATAATGATTTTGATCCAATTGCAGTATTTCTAATGGCTTCATCTGAGGTTGTTGCCCCATTACCATTATTATATAATGCGGAATCACCTATAGCTACAAGGTTTCCTCTATCAGTGTTATTATATAATGCACTGGCTCCGATTGCTACATTTGAATAACCTGTTGTATTATTTAAAAGTGATTTTGTCCCATTAGCTGTATTATTACTTCCTGTTGTGTTTGAATAAAGTGCTTGATAACCATTAGCAACATTGCTCGTTCCTGTAATATTTGAATAAAGGGATTGATAACCCAAAGCCGAATTATTATCTGCATTATTAGAATAAAGAGATTGGTAACCTGTAGCTGTATTATTTGAGCCAGTTGTGTTATAAAAAAGTGCATCATTTCCTGCTGCAGTATTTTGAATGCCAATAGTGTTAAATGTAAGTGATTTAAATCCTATTGCTGTATTATAATAACCTATTGTATTATGTGCTAAAGAACCTGCGCCATTTGCTGTATTCCAAAACCCAGTTGTATTTGAATAGAGAGACCATTCGCCAGTAGCTGTATTGTCATATCCAGTGGTATTGAAATAGAGAGATTGATACCCATTAGCAACATTTTCATAACCAGTTGTATTGAAATAGAGTGCACTTTTGCCAGTTGCAGTATTACCATTACCTGTTGTATTAAAATAAAGAGCCTGAAGACCAATTGCAGTATTATCGGAACCTGTAGTATTAGAAAAAAGTGGTTGATAACCAATTGCAGTATTCTGGGTACCAGTCGTATTTGTTCTTAGAGATTCAAAACCGAAAGCACTATTGTAACTTCCTGTAGAATTAGACATTAGTGACCGATATCCAGTTGCAGTATTCTGTACACCGATTGTATTTAAATAAAGGGATTGAAATCCGATTGCAGTATTAGAAGTACCAGTTGTATTGGAAAAGAGAGTTTGATAACCTAAACTTGTATTATAACTAGCTTGAACTCCAGTTCCTGCCATAGTAAAGTTCCCTGAATTTATGCCAATAAAAGTATTAAAACCATCTGTTCCTGATGCCGAATAGTTATGAATAAACCTATCAGCATCTTTATAAATAACTCCAGTTAAAGGGTCAACTGTTGTTGGCATACGCATGGATTGGGTAATATGCAATTGTTGTAAGGGGGTGATGGTTCCAATACCTACTTTTCCAGTGTTGTCTTCATAAACAGGGGCAACGGTGCAGATGGCGGTTGTTCCATCAGATTTTATAATGTAATTTGCGTTAGAGCATCCAACTGGACCCGTAGGACCAGTCAAACCTATCGGCCCCTGAGGACCAGTTGCTCCGTCAGCACCATTCGTACCATTTGCACCTGCAGGACCTGTTAATCCTATCAAACCTTGTGGGCCTATCGGTCCAGTCAAACCTATTGGGCCAGTTGGTCCTGTTAAACCAATAGGACCAGTCAAACCTATAGGACCCTGAGGCCCAATAGCTCCGTCAGCACCATTCGTACCATTTGTACCTGCAGGACCTGTTAATCCTATCAAACCTTGTGGGCCTATCGGGCCAGTCAAACCTATTGGACCTTGTGGACCAGTTGCACCATCTGCACCATTAATACCATTTGCACCTGCCGGTCCTGTCAAACCTATCGGACCCTGAGGTCCAGTAGCTCCGTCAGCACCATTCATACCATTTGTACCTGCAGGACCTGTTAATCCAATCAAACCTTGTGGGCCTATCGGGCCAGTCAAACCTATTGGACCTTGTGGACCAGTTACACCATCTGCACCATTAATACCATTTGCACCTGCAGGACCTGTTAATCCTATCAAACCTTGTGGGCCTATTGGACCAGTTGCTCCGGTTGCGCCAGTAGGTCCAGTCAACCCTATCGGCCCCTGTGGACCAGTTGCTCCGTCAGCACCATTCGTACCATTTGTACCTGCCGGGCCTGTTAATCCAATTAAACCTTGTGGGCCTATTGGACCAGTTGCTCCGGTTGCGCCAGTTAATCCAATAGGTCCAATGGGACCAGTTGCTCCGGTAGGTCCAGTTAAACCAATAGGACCAATTGCACCAGTTGCACCAGTAGGTCCTGCAGGTCCCTGGGGTCCAGTAAAACCACAAAGTGAAATCCAGTTTATTGTATTTAAATCATAAAAGAATATACATTTAACATCTGTATCATAAACCAATAAACCATTAGCCGGAGTTAATATTGCTAATCGCTGTGTAGTTGTGAGACGGGGTATTAAAACTCCTTTATCATTAGCATCAACATCAAGAGCTGCTGAGGGGTGTGGATTAGCACCTGTAGCATTTATTCCTACATTGTTTTGCGCAAAATTATTTTTACATATCAAAACAAACAAGAATACTAAAATTATTAAATTATTCCTTCTCATGTATAATTCTATTTTAATAATTTAAATTTATTTAATATCAATCATTTTCACCCATCTGTCTCAAACTTTTACATGTATAAATATATTTTAAAAACATATTACTTTGGTTAACTGATGGATACACAATTTTTATTATAAAGGAATTACCTTACTACAGTTACTGTTCCTTTTCTTTTGAATTGTTTATTTGTATTTTTAATTGTTCCGATAAACATATAAACATAAACATCATTAGGTACGAGTTTTCCTTGATAGTAACCATTCCATCCATAATTAATATCAGAACTTTCAAAAATCAATTGACCCCAGCGATTATAAATATACAAAGTAGATTCTAATTTGTCAAGATTATTACCAATTGGAGCAAATGTTTCATTAAGTCCATCAGTATTTGGTGTAAAGGCATTAGGAAAATATATCTCCCAATCAAAAAAATCTCCTGCAATCAAGCACCATGGGGCAAAGAAATCTTTTGATGCGATATTATCTGTTATTAATTTTTGTTCTGCCTGATTTACATTACCTGTTGGTGCAAAGTCACTCCAGGTATTTTGCAATGTGTTATATCTTATCGCTTTCAAATAATTTTCATTTATTCCATTATTGCAGCTCGTATTTATATTTTGTTTTAAATATTTAAATTGAATATTTATTCCTGGTTTAGCATCATAAATAGGGTCAATATTCCAAAAACGGTCAGCAATATATTCAAAATCTCTATCAAGTTGAAAAACATTAGGTGGAAAAGGATTGTTTTGACAATCGGTAGGGTAAGTTGCAAATCGAATTGAGCCATTTGTTGGAGCTCCTATGGAATTTATTGTTAGCTTAACTGCTAAGTCGTCTCCATTAGTATTCCCGCTTCCAAATGGTACTGTATAAGAATTTAATTTTGAACCAATTTGCCAATCGACTTCCCCTAAACCTTGATTTGTATTTGTTTCGCTAAAAATATATTTACTGATATAGTTTATTCCGATTGGGTTTGAATTTAATATTTTAATTCGATGTGAATTTAAATCCAAAACAGCATCAACAAAAAGTGTATCATTCACTTTGCAGTCTGTTATATTTAATATTTTTTTGGAGTTTTTTATAATAAGATTTTCAAACAAACTTGAGTGTGTTCCTCCAATATATTGATTTAGCGTGCCATTCATTATAACACTACCAACAACACCAGGTCCAGCAAAAATCGATACTTCATTATTTGCAAGATTTATCCAATTACGTTTTAGTATAATATTTCCATCAAGATTAACTTTTCCATCACTGATTCCATCATTTTTATTTATAAAATCTCCACCAATAACTATATTAGCACCATCTTTTATAATTATAAAACTACCATTATTCACAATATTCTGTCCAAAATTATAATGGAAAGAGAATAAAATAATAAAAGAATATATTAAAAAAGTACGTAATATAGGCATAAAAAAATAATTTATAATTGCTTAGTTTTTATGTATTTATAAAATACTAAAAATATTCAAAATAATTTTTGAAAATATATCTTTCAAATTGTTATGACCTTATCTATAATTTAAAATGTCAACAAATATATTAAAATAAATCATAATAATTAGCAAAAAATGAATTGAAAATATAAAAATTATTACGTTATAAAAAAGTCGTCAACGTTTTTTACAAATGTTCTTTAAAATTTGTTCATTTATTAATCTAATAAATAACTGAAGTACAAAGGTAGAAACAGAAAAAACTTAGATAAGAAGCCCATATAAGTTTTATTTTATCATATTTATTCAAAACTGTATAAAATAAAGTCTGAATATTAACAAACTCTTTCGCTCTGTAAAATTTATGCTACTTGCTTTAGGTGCAAAGTATCAATTTAGGGTTTTCTCTTTCATCCTTAAAAGTATAGAGTTTGGTATTTTAGGATAATTTTCCCCCTTCTGTTTCTTCTACCTTTAATTTCTCCTTGATTTCAAAACCTACTTTTATGTATTTTTCACCAAAATAGATTGCAAGCAATTAGTTAAATGTTGGATTAATAATACCTTCGACCCTATATATTCTTAGCTTTTGAAATCTTTAAAAATAAAACTTTGAGAGTATATTTTTTTTATTATTTTTGTAGCTAAATCATATTAATCAATTATTCATTAAAACACAAAAACTATGTTTAAAAATCATCCGAAAGGATTATTAGCAGCAGCTCTTGCAAATATGGGCGAACGCTTTGGCTTTTATACCATGATGGCAATTTTAGTGCTTTTCTTACAGGCTAAATTTGGATTATCAGGTACAAGTGTTGGTATTATTTATTCAATTTTTTACTCTTCTATTTACATTCTTGCATTAGTGGGAGGTATTATTGCCGACAAAACCAGAAACTACAAGGGTACTATTATGACTGGTATAATTTTAATGGCTGTTGGTTATTTTTTGATAGCCATTCCTTCTCCAACACCTACTCCAAATAAAGCTCTTTTTCTAACAATGACCTGCATTGGTTTATTTGTTATTGCTTTTGGAAATGGTTTATTTAAAGGAAATCTACAGGCTTTGGTAGGTCAGATGTATGATAATCCAAGTTTTGGAAAAATGAGAGATTCAGGTTTCTCTTTATTCTATATGTTTATTAATGTAGGTGCAATATTTGCCCCTTTAACAGCTATTGGTGTTAGAAACTGGTGGTTAGGCAAACACGGCTTCCAATACAATGCTGATTTACCAGCTTTATGTCATGCACAGATAGATGGAACTATAAATTCAGGTGCTGCTGAATCGTTAGCAAAAATGTCAACAGAAGTAACAGGTTCTCCTGTAACTGATATGACTGCTTTTGCCAATGATTATTTAAATGTATTTACTACAGGTTTCCATTATGCTTTTGGTGTTGCTATTTTTGCAATGGCTATATCATTGGTTATTTATATAGTGAATAAAAAGAATTTCCCTAACCCACGGAAAGTTGTTAAAGCGGGAGCTCCTTTAGATCCTGATGCAATAGTAATGGGTATTAAAGAAATTAAACAACGTATGTATGCTTTATTTGCAGTATTTGGTGTTGCCATATTCTTCTGGATGTCATTCCATCAAAATGGATTAACCCTTACTTTCTTTGCAAAAGAATACACAGATCTAAGTATTATGAAAGTTTCTTTAGGTAGCTTTACTTTAAAAGGTGCAGAAATTTTTCAGTCAATTAATCCTTTCTTTGTCGTATTTTTAACTCCTTTGGTATTAGCATTGTTTGCTTGGATGAGAAGAAAAGGTAGCGAACCATCAACTCCAAAGAAAATAGCAATAGGTATGTTTATTGCAGCTATTGGATTTTTAATTATGGTTATCGGATCTTATGTATATCATTTACCTTTACACAGAGCAATTGATCCTCAACAAGGAGGTATTCCTTTAGACGAAAGTTTGAAAGTTACACCATTCCTATTAATAGGAACTTACTTTGTACTAACAGTGGCTGAATTATTTATTAGTCCTATGGGAATCTCTTTTGTATCTAAAGTAGCTCCACCACAATATCAGGGCGTAATGCAAGGAGGTTGGTTAGGTGCCACTGCTATCGGAAATTCTCTATTATTTGTAGGAGCTATATTATATGATGCTATCCCTATTTGGATGACATGGATGTTATTTGTAGCTGCATGTGCAATTTCAATGTTAACTATGATATTTATGCTTAAATGGCTTGAAAGAGTAACAAAATAATATTTAAAAACTATTTAAAAAGCCTTTTCAAATGAAAAGGCTTTTTTTATTATACTAGTTTTCCAAAAACTCTTAATAGCAGGTAAAGAAAATGAAATCAATAAGACAAGTAATCTTTTGTAGGTGTTAAAATTTCATTTCCAAATTCTCTATCTCACCCAATCATTAGATTTTCAAATCTTTATTTCCTAAGCCGTTCTAAATTACAGCAGTATTTTACTATTATTTTCCATAGATTTGTTTCTTTGCCTGCAATTATAATAATAAAGCTGAGAGATTAATCCAATACTTGTTATAAAATTATGTAAGAATAAATTGAAACAAAAGTATTTATCAAAGATTAAATGTATATAACAATTTTTTTCCATCATCTTTATTTTGCTTGTAAAGAAAATAAATCTGACTACCATGTATCCTTATTTTTTCTACAAAAGGATAGTTTATTGATATTTCGTTTCCTTTGAGTTTCCCTGTTTCTAAATCAATTTGTTGAATAGAATACAAGCCATCATTGTTAAATACAGCATATACATCTTTTTTATTATTTGCTAAAATAAGCTGTTTTGCTACTATGTCTTTTCTTTTGGGATAATAAGTATTTAATTTTTGAATCAATTTTCCGTCACAAGCATAAATGTTTATCATAGAAGCAAAATGATCAAAAATATAAATAGTATCTTCTATTTTAAAAAGATGTATTTCTATGGGTAGTGCCATTATTTTATAGTAAAAAATATTATCAAAATAATCAGAAGAAACTCTCATATTGAATTCATTATCTTTCTTCGTTTTTCCTCTCTGAGAAGAATATATATGATTATCAATATTTTCATATTTTGCAGAATGAGAATTAGTGTGGCCATAAGCATCTTTCTTAATATCATCACAATACATTTCTGAAATGGCATCTCTCTGAGAAAAAAGTAATTGTTCTTTTCCATCTTTTATTAGAAAATAGTAAACAGATTTATTATGAGGTCCGTAAACCCGATAAACAATTTTATGATCGCACATAGCTAAGGATGGAATAATAGTTTTTTTTAAATCAGCGATTGCAACTCCCGGGAAAAAATAAATTTCATTGTCCTTATTTGTTATTTGAAAAGCAGAGTCATCAGATAATAAGTAGGTATTTGAAAGAAAATCTTTGTAAAACTTTGTACATCTAAACATACCTTTGGTAAGATTGGTTTCCCAAATTAAGCTATCGCCAAGGGTAATCAGCGATAATTTTCTTTCATTTTCTTTCATGCTAAGCGTTAATATATTGTTTCCCATGAATTCGTAATCTCTCACAAAAATATTCTTCTCTTTTGTCACGGTATTAAGTTGGCTGGCATTTACTTCAAATTCAGGTAACGATAAACTTTTTGCTGTTAATACAATGGTTTTGAATATAGTTTTAGCTGTATCCAATATATTCATTTTAATGGTGGTAGGCTCGTAGCCAACAAAACTAATTTTAATTTCACCTTTGGCGGGTACATGTATGCAAAAACTTCCATCATTCTCAGTAGTAGTTCCTACTGTACTATTTTTAAGTTTAATATTTGCAGGATAAAGCGGTTCACCTTTTTGATTTATTACTTTTCCACATACAGTGTGTTGGGAGTACAACGGTAAACTAAGAAGAATTGAAAGAAAAGAAAGAAGTAAGTAATTTTTTATCTTCATAATAAATAAATTTTGCGATGCTTTAAGAATATCTTAACAATTTTTATGCCAAGAAATAAATTGCATTTTTTATTGTATGATAGTTATCTCTCTCTTCGGAAATGCAGTATATAATGACTTTATAGAAGATATTACTTTGGAAAACTATAGAAGAATAGATGAGGTTTTAATTGCCATAGATTTGTTTCTTTGCCTGCAATTGTAATAATAATCCTCTAGAAGCCAGAAAAATCATAAAGCACAACCATAATCCATCGTTTCCCATTCCTTTGAAAATAAAGAAATACAAAGGAAAAAACAAAAGAATAACAGATATAATCATGGAGTTTCGCATAGCTACCGAAGAGGTACATCCTATATAAATGCCATCCCACAAAAAGGCTGCAAAAGTTGCAATGGGTAACAAATAAACCCAGTAGAAATAATGGTTTGCGATATCTAATGTTGCAATATTATTGGTTAATACAGGTAACAATAATTTCCCGCAAATGAAATAGAATACCGTAAAAAACAAACAGATGCCACCTCCCCAAACGAAAAGCCGCTTTACAGTTTTCTTTAACATTAGCTTGTCGGAGGCGCCAAAGTATTTACCCACCAACGATTCTGCAGCAAAAGCAAAGCCATCCATAAAGTAGGAAAAGAATATCAGAAACTGATACAATAGGGTGTTGCCCGCCAAAATATCATCTCCAAGCGTAGCTGATCGGGATGTGAAGAATGTGAATGTAATGATAAGCAACATGGTTCGGATAAAAATATTCTGATTTACCGACAAAAATCGAAGGAAAGGTTTGATTACTTTAAGCTTTGCAAATGAAAAATACTTGAAGAGTTTGCCATAATGTTTGTAAAGCATCCAAAGGGCAAATGCCAATCCGGTGTATTGTGCCAGCACAGAACCAAGCGCAACACCTTCGGCTTTCATACCCAATACTTTGATAAAGAAAATACTGTAAGCCATATTTATCAGGTTGACAAAGATGGCAATTGCCATAGGAGTTTTGGCATTTTGCATACCGATAAACCAACCCAATATAGCATAAAGAGCAATGGTTGCAGGTGCCGAATATATGCGGATATAATAGTATTGCGATGCAATGGTTTCCACTTCATTACTGGCATCTAACAGCTTGAAAGAAAAATATGCAATGGGTTTTTGAAGGATAATCAGCATAAGCCCACTTATCAATGCCAGTGTTAATGACCTTGCCAGTATCATCACTGCTTCTGGTATATCGCGACGACCATAAGCCTGAGCGGTAAAACCACTGCTTCCCATTCTAAGGAAACCAAATGCCCAAAACATAAAGTTGAATATCATGGTGCCAATGGCAATGGCTCCGATATATGCTTGTGAACCCAAATGTCCCATTAAGCCAATATCGAGCAAGCCAAGCAAAGGAACGGATATATTGCTGATAACATTGGGTATGGCTAATCGGAGTATCTTTTTATTCACTAATGCTGCTTTTAGGGATGCAAAAGTAGAGATTAATGGTGGATTATGAATTTTAAGTGATAATTAATACCAAAGTGAATTATAATATAGTCCAAAATGGATTTGAGAATATATAGCTGAATCTAGTAATACTTTTCACCTCATTAACAGTAAGTTCTTGAGATAATTTGCAAACATATTCTTTAAGAGATTC
>Ga0247840_10002422_pt1 | contig 33307 bp, 25 predicted proteins | sample LaCruzMarch2015__FD_192404 | JGI IMG/M metagenome (GOLD analysis project Ga0247840, IMG submission 192404) | Freshwater microbial communities from meromictic Lake La Cruz, Castile-La Mancha, Spain - LaCruzMarch2015_17m | ecosystem: Environmental > Aquatic > Freshwater > Lake | place: Spain...
TGTCCTCCAGCTTCGGCGTCCAGGCCGCGGTGATGCTGCACCTGGTCAACCAGGTCATCCCCCGCCTGCCGGTGGTCCTGATCGACACCGGCTACCTGTTCCCGGAGACCTACCGCTTCATCGACGAGTTGGTGGAGCGGTTGGATCTGGACCTGCGGGTCTACCGTGCCGACCTCTCCCCCGCCTGGCTGGAGGCGCGCCACGGCCGCCTCTGGGAGGAGGGACTGACGGGCCTGGAGCACTACAACCGCATCCACAAGGTGGAGCCCATGGCGCGCGCCCTGCGCGACTTGGGCGTCGGCACCTGGTTCGCCGGGCTGCGCCGGGTGCAGTCCGAGAGCCGCAAGGCAATCCCGGTGCTCCAGGTCAAGAACGACCGCTTCAAGGTCCATCCGGTCATCGACTGGACCGACCAGGACATCTACCGCTACCTCAAGCGCCACGACCTGCCCTACCACCCACTGTGGGAGCAGGGCTATGTCTCGATCGGCGACCGGCACTCCACGGTCCCGCTGTCACCGGGTATGTTGGAGGAGGACACCCGGTTTTGCGGTCTCAAGCGGGAGTGCGGGTTGCATCTGTCCTGGTGATCTCGACACCCGAATCGAGATAGATCGCCGCGAGCGGCAGCGCCAGGCCGAGCGTATCGAGCGCCAGCACGCCGCCCGGGTCCTCGATCAGGAGCGGCTGCCACCAGTTCCCGCGTCGGCGGTAGTGGAGAACGGCCATGGCCGTGGAGTCCACCAGTACATAGTCGGTCAGGGTGTCGATCGTCTGGTATTGCAGGAATTTGGCACCGCGGTCATCGGCGGACGTGCTGGGCGACAGCACCTCGACGATGAGCACCGGGTTGAGTAGGGTACGCAGGCCATTGATGGTGACGTAGCGCGGGTCGCAGGCGACCGACAGGTCAGGATACAGATAGGGACTGCCGGCATTGACCTTGACCCGCTGATCGCTCGGGAACGGCCGACAGCCCCGCTCCCGCAGGCCAGTGCGCAGTTCGGTCAACAGATTGACGCAAATGGTGTTGTGCTCGGGCTGGGCACCGCCCATGCAGAACACCTCGCCGTTGCGGTATTCGCAACGCGGCGCCGCGTCGCGGTCGAGGGCGAAGTAGTCGTCCAGGCTGACGAAGGTACGTCTCAGGGAACTGGCCATGACCGGAACCGGTGTCGATGCGGTGCCGAGAGTATAGCCAATCGCGCCCGCCGCGCGGCATCGCAACGGCCGCCCCTCAACCCGGTCCCGCCCGCCCCCGCCGGTTCAACTGCGCCGACTCCTCCTGAAACAGGTCGATAAAGCGCCGCTGGAAGCGCCGCAGGTACTTGTCGCGCAGATAGGCGACCTTGGTTACCTCCCAGGGGAACAGGTGGCTCAGGTCCCGCCGCCCCAGGTCGGCGTCCAGAGTGGGCTCATAGGCCAGATCGGCGATGATCCCGATGCCCATCCCCTCGCGCACATAGGTCTTGATCACGTCGGTGTCCGCGGCGCTCAGCACCACCCGCGGGCGCAGGCCCTGGCGGGCAAAGGCGGTGCTGAAGTTGCCGCGCCCAGTGAAGCCGAAGACATAGGTGATCACCGGGTACTCGCACAGCAGTTCCAGGGTCATGGCCGGGGCCGCCAGCAGGGGATGCCCGACAGGGGCGATGGCGCAGCGGTTCCAGCGGTAACAGTGGATCGCCTCCAGGGCCGGTTCGTTGCTCAGCGCCTCGGTACAGATGGCGAGATCCACCGCGTCGCGCACCACCAGTTCCACCAGTTGGCCCGGGGTGCCCTGGTGGATCTGGACCTCGACCCCCGGAAACTCGGCGGCAAAGCGGCGCATCGCCGGCGGCAGGACATAGCGCGCCTGGGTGTGGGTCGCCCCGATGCGCAGGGTGCCGCTGGTCGGCCCCGTCTGGTCCCGCCCCACGGCCGCCACGCTGGCCGCGCCCGCCAACGTCTGGCGGGCATAGGTCACCACCTGCTCCCCGGCCGGCGTCAGCCCCGCCAACCGCTTGCCCTGGCGCCGAAAGAGCCGGGTGCCCAGTTCGTCCTCCAGTTGTTTCAGGTGCTGGGAGACGGCCGACTGGACCAGATGGAGTTGCTCCGCCGCCCGGCTGACGCTGAAACCGTTCTCGGCCAGGGTGACGAGTGAGCGTAATTGGCGCAGTTCCATGTCATTGCCTCAGGCTGGCGAAAGAACCGGCGCGCGAAGAACGGTTAACGCACCCCCGCCACCGGCCGCATCTCCACATCGCAGGTCCCGCCGAGGCGGGCCGTGGTCGCGGTGCCCGCGCCCTGGCAGGCCTCGCCCCGATCCTTGACCCGGCAGGTGATCTCGACCGGGCGGCCCTCGTTGATCCAGCTCGGGGTCTTGCGGTAGCGCCCGACCTGCTTGAAGGGACAGCCGGCGGGCACCCCGTAGGGCGGACAGGAGGACGGGGCGCGCAGCGACACCTTGCGCCCATCGACAGTGAATCCGGGGTAGCGGTCCACGATCTGGATGGCGTCCCCCTCCGGCTTCTCCTCGAACAGGAACTGCTTGAAGGCGTAGCCCTCGCCGGCCGCGGCACCGACCTGGATGCGGGTGTCGGCGAGCAGGGCATAGTCGCTGCCGCGGCTCGCCACGGCGCCGGAGATGTACTCCACCCGCTGCTGCTTGGGGAAGCACTTGCCCATGGCCGGGGCGTGATAGTAGTGGCGAAGCTCCTTCAGGTCGGCCAGGGGGGTGCCGGGGAAGATCGCCTGGAGGTCGGCGTCGCTCCCGTAGAGGATGCGCTCGATGTCACCCACATTCTGGGTATACATGGCCTGGAGCTTGGCATAGTCGCTGTCGGCGGCCAGGTCCGGGCGCAGGAAGCAGGAGGTGAGGCCCGAGATCTGGGTCAGATACTCGTCCCAGATGTTGTACTGGGAGACCGACGAGGAGACGCCCTGGAAGTCCCCGGGGAAACCGCACCCCTTGCCGCGCTGGCACTGGCCGACGGCCCGGTTGCGGATGGACAGCGCAATGACATTGCGCTCGCAACTGCCGTAGGCGTTGCAGCCGCGCTTGAGATGGCCCTCGTTCAGGGCGGTGCGCATCACATAGTCCAGGTGCTTGGCGCGGGCGAGTTCGGTGTCCGAACCCAACTGCCCGTTGGCGCGGATGAAGCCGTCCCAGGCCGCGGCCAGGGCGGCACGACGTCCGGTCAGGGAACGATTGGCCGTCTCGCACTGGGGGGAGGCATGGAAGGCGCGCACCATCCGGTCGAGCCCGCTCGCCCCCTCGCCGCCGCCCGCCGCGGTGCCGGGCGGGTCGAAGAAGGGCCCCTTCTTGAGGGCATAGAGCTGGCGCACGTCGATGACGTTCTTGACCCCGGGCGCGCAGTGGTGGTTCTGCACCTGCATCCCGGCGCGCCCCGCCACCGCCTGCTTGAAGCGCTGCGTATCGGCGCGGGTCGCCCGGCGCGGGTCGACGACGACCTCGAAGCCCACGTAGGGCGTGCCCTTGGCGTCCGTCAGCGGCTTGCCGTCGCGGATCACCAGACAGGGGATGACCGAGGTCCCCTGGGTCAGGGTCCCCGCCGGGGCGCCGGCCCCCGGGGTCCCGTCCGCGCTGTAGTAGGGCACCGTGAAGGGCCCGTTGAACTTATAGATCGTCATCACCGGCGTGGCCGGAATGGCCGCCTGGGTGAGCGGGGCGGCGAGCAGCAGCACAAGGGCGGCGAGGCGATGGTGCATAGCGAGAGAAACTCCGGCTGAGGGGTGGGGCATAAGCCTGGAAAGAGCAGTTCTCACACTTTGTGTCTTTGTGAGAGAAATTGCCGGACTTGGGATCAAGAGGCACCGTCAGACCGCGTCCGCCGCGCCCGCCGCGCCCGCCCAGAACCGATCCAGCGCGGCGACCACCGCCGGCAGGCGTTCCCACTGGGGCAGGCCCAGGTGCGGTGCCAGGCTCTCGAGCCGCCAATTGGGATGGGCGGCGACAAATCCCGCCAACTTCTCGAAGGTCACATAGGGATCGCGGTCGGCGATGGCCAGGACCGGCAGCGTGGTCGGCAGGCTGCCGTAGAGGCGCTGCGGGGCGTCCCGGGTGAAGAGTTGCATCGACAGGAACATCAAGGGGGCGAAGCGCGCGCCCGGCTGGTGCGAGGTCGCGTAGGCGTAGTCGATCAGCTCCGCCGGGGGCTTGCCGACGAAGGATTTGCCGAGGTAATAGTTGATGCTCGGGCGCGACGAGACCAAGGCATAGGCGGCGGCCCCCAGCAGCGGCAGGGTCAGGAAGCGGTGCAGCGGCCGACCGATCCCCGGGCCGAACGGCTGGCGCGCCCCGAACCCGGTCGGCGAGATCAGCGCCAGCGAGCTGATCCGCCCCGGGGCCTTCAGCGCCGCCCGGGCGGCGAACTCGCCGCTGAGCGACAGGGCCAGCACATCGGCCGGCTGCTTCACCACCTGGTCCAGGAAGTCCACGATGGCCGCGGCGAAACGCTCCGCCGAGTAGGGTCCCACCGGCCGGTCCGCGTGGCCGAACCCGGGCAGATCCAGGCTATAGACCGGGCGCTGCCCGCGATACTGGTCGAACAGCGGTTTGACCTCGAAGCTGCTGGGGGCCGCATTGATGCTGTGGATGAGGACCAGCGGCCGACCGCTGCCGACACCGTCGCCATACCAGGCCAGCCGCTCCCCGGTGCGGGTCATCAGGCTGTGGCGCGGCGCCGCGAGCGCCTCGGGTAGCGGCGGTGCCCCTTTGCGCGCCAGGGGGAGGGGGGTCGAGGTCGTCGTCATCGCGTTACTCCAGCGAGGTGGCCGGCCTGGGCCGGTAAACAGGGGGCGGCAGACCCGGCGGGAGCGGCGCCGCCGGGGTCCCCTATTGTCGCACCTGGACGCGGAAAAAACCCTAATCGACCAGCTCGATCCCCCGCCCCTCGGCCCAGTCGCGCAGGGCCTCCAGGGTCTTGCGGTGCTCATAGTCGTACCAGGCGTCCAACTGATCCCGCTCGTCCAGAAAACCCTTGAAACGGGCGTAGGCCCCGCGGCGCCGGAAGATGTCGCGGACCTCGTCCGCCGCGTCCGGCAACTGGTCCGCGACGAAGTCGAAGACCAATGCCTTGCCCAGATCCAGGTCGTACTTGTTCGGCACCCGGATATACCGATCCGAACCGGCGAGTTCATCCGCCGCGCCCTCCGGCTCGTCGAATCCCTCCCCGACGATACGGAAATCACCGGTCTCCCGGTCCAGATAGGCCCCGGCATCCAGGTCGGCGCCGGCGCTCGCGAACATGAAGGCTTCTTCGAGGTTGCTGATGGTGGTCTTCATCGGTTGCTCCGGTCAGATTGGATTCGGTCAACGCGCGTCGTCCAGCGCCTCTGGCTCCCACGCTCCAGCGTGGGAGCAAGTGCGGGCGCTCCGCGTCCCGTTGGCCGACCGGACGCGGAGCGCCCGCTCGGCATTCCCACGCTGGAGCGTGGGAACGAAAAGAGCCCGCGTCCAGCCCGCTGGCCGGGGCGATGAACGCGGTCGGTGCCCGGTGGGCGCCCGTAGGGTCCGCTGTGCGGACCGGCGACGCCGCGGGCCGCCGCGGCCCCGTCGCGGCTGAAGCCGCTCCCACCGAGGACTTCGGCCTGGCGCTCAGGGGTGCCGGGCAAGCCAGGCGCGGGCGTCCTCGGCGGCGGGGCTCTCCATCGACTCGTAGAGTCCCAGGGCCTGCTGCATGTGGCCGCGGGCGGTCGCGGAGTCGCACAGCGTCGCCAGGACCGCGGCGAGGTTGAATGAGGCGTTTGCCTCGCCGCGGCGGTCGCCGATCTCGCGGACGATGGCAAGCTGCTGCTCGTAGAAGCCAATGGCCTTACGCGGCTCGCCGAGGGCGGCCCAGGCGTTACCGAAGTTGCCGAGGTCGGCGCCCTGGCCGCGGCGGTCGCCGATCTCGCGGGCGATGGCGAGGCACTGCTCGTGGAAGCCGATGGCCTTGCGCGACTCGCCGAGGTCGGCCCAGGCGAGGCCGAGATTGCCGAGCGCGGCGCCCTCGCCGCGGCGATCACCGATCTCGCGGCATATCGCAAGGTCCTGCTCGAGCAAACCGATGGCCTTGCGCGGCTCGCCGAGGTCGGCCCAGGCGATGCCGAGGTTGCCGAGCGCGTTGCCCTCGCCGCGGCGGTCGCCGATCTCGCGGGCGATGGCGAGGTGCTGCTCCTGGAAGCCGATCGCCTTGCGCGTCTCGCCAAGGGCGGCCCAGGCGATGCCGAGGCTGCCGAGCGCGTTGCCCTCGCCGCGGAGGTCCCCGATCTCGCGGGCGATGGCCAGGCACTGCTCGTAGAAGCCGATGGCCTTGCGCGGCTCGCCGAGGTAGGCCCAGGCGTTGCCGAGGCTGCCGAGGCGGTTGCCCTCCTTCCCGCGTTCGCCGAGGCGGCGGGCGGCGGCGAGCCCGGACTCGTGCCAGCGAACCATCTCGCGCGGATGCAGCCGGAGATCAAGCATATAGGCACCGGCGTTCAGGTAGTCCATCGCCAGCCGGGCGGCGCCCTCGTCCGCGCCGGCCGCCGCCCAGGCCTGACCGGCGGCGATCTGGACGGCCTCGGCGTCATAGGCGGCGAGGCCGACGGTGACCCCATCGTGACCCTCGTTGTAGCGCTCCTGGGCCGCCCGCAGGACCGCGAGGAAATGGGCACTATGCCGCCCCCGAGCCACGCCGAGGTTCTCCGGGCTGGGTCCGGGCACCCCGTCCGGGACCCGGGTCCGGCACCAGGACCAGGGCTCCGCGGCGATCGGCCGCAGCAGGTCATGCAGCCGATAGCGCCCGGTCCCGGCATCCCAGCGCAGCAGGCTGCGGTCGATCAGATCGGAGAGCGCCGGCTGCGCCTCCCGCTCCGCGGCGAGCCCCCAGACGGCCGCGGCAGCGGCCGCCCGGTCGAAGGGGGCAGGGAAGCAGGCGAGCGCCTGCCAGCGGGCGGCGAGCCCGGGGTCCTGAACGAGCAGGCGGTCGGCGGAGAGGGCGAGCACCGCGCCGACCTGGCCGCGCTCGACGGCGTCGCTGGCGAGCGCGCCGAGCCGGGTCGCCTCGTCGGCCAGGTCGGCGAGATACTCGGGCAAAGGGACCTCGGGGTGCAGGGCCAGGTGCGCGCCGGCGACCCGCAGGGCCAGCGGCAGCCGGTCGCAGGCGGCGGCGAGGCGGTCCAGGTCCGCATCGCGCAAGGCGCGACCCTCGCCCAGGATGCCGGCGAGGAGTGTCCGCGCCGCGACGGGCTCCAAGAGGTCCAGGTCGCGCCGCTCCCCAAGCGCAATGCGCCGCCGCGAGGTGACGATCATTGCTGCGGGCGGACTGGGCGTCAACGGCACGACCTGCGCGGTCCCGCCCGCGTCGTCGGCCAGGATCAACACCCGCCGGCCGTTCAGGACCCCGCGATAGAGCGCCTGGACCTGCGCCTCATCGTCCGGGAGGCGCCATTCGGGCTCGAAGGCGCGGATGACCCAGGCCATGGCGTCCAGGGCGGCCATCGGCTGCTCGCCGGCCCCGCCGAGCGGGATCAGGATTTGGCCGTCCGGGAAACGGTCCTTGAGGCGGTGCGCGACATGCACCGCGAGCGCGGTCTTGCCGAGCCCGCCCTGACCGGCCAGGGCGCAGATGGCGACCGAGCGGCCGGCGGCCAGGTGCCGCTCCAGCCAGTCGCGATCCAAGGTACGGCCGGTGAAGTCGGGCAGGTCGGCGGGGAGTTGGAAGCGCCGGTCGGGGGCGGCCCGGACGGCGCCGCCCGGGCGGTCGCCGGTGATGCCCCAGACCAGGCGGCCGATGCCCGCCGTGTCGATGCCCGCGCGCAGGTCGACCCAGGTGCGGTTCTTCAGGAACAAGGAGATGGCGGGCCTCTCCGGGGCACCGGGGAGCAGGACCGGGATGACCGGGCGCTGCTCATGGGCGGCCAGATCGAGCGCGGCCTGCTGCTCCTCGTCCTCCCAGGGGCCGATGCCGGAGGCGCCGATGCAGACCAGCACCGAGGCGCTGGCGCGGATGCCGGCCGCGAGCCCGTCCTGCCAGCGCTGCCCGGGGCGCAGGTCGTCCTCGTCCAGCCAGACGCGCAAATCCTGCGCCTGGAGCCGGCGGCGCAGTTCGCGGATCAGCGGCTTGTCGGCGCTGTGGTGGGAGAGGAAGGCGTCGAAGTCCATGGCAAACACCCGTAACGAAGGTCCGGGCCTGATACCAGAAATCGCGGCGCCGGGCCAGGTTCTTCTTGAGAAGGTCGCGCGGCGACGCCGTGGGAGCGGCTTCAGCCGCGACGCGACGGCGCAGGCCATCGTGGGCTCGTCGCGGCCAAGGGCCATGAACCTGGAAAGAGCACAGTTCTCACGCCAAGGCGCCAAGCTCGCCAAGGTTTTTCAGTACCTTATCTGCCTTGGGCCATTCACCCGGCGGGTGACCTGGTGACGTTGCCTACCCTATTGTATTTCTTGGCGTCTTGGCGTCTTGGCGTGAGAACTCTTCTTTGCAGGTTTCACGGTTTCCTTTCTCCCGGGTGCGCTGATTTGGAGTCAAATTTGACGTACGTCAGGAATGACTCGAGTTGAGTGGACGACCTGTCGCGCGCCATCGGGCAGGCGGGAGCGGCAAGACCGCGGCGGTAGCGCCGGCGGCGGTCCGCGCAGCGGACCCTACAGGGTCCCGGCACGCTTGATCTCGAAGTAGCGGTTTACCAGGGCGATGGGGAGTTGGGCGGGCAGCAGGTCCAGGACCTGGATGCCCAGGTGGCGCAGGCGCTCCTGTTGGCGCTGGCGCTCGGCGAGCCAGCCGTGGACGGCGTGGAAGCGCAGCGCGTCGTCCAGGGTTGCGATCGGGGCCTCCAGGGCGCGGTCCAGGGCGGCCTCGCGGAGATCCGCGATGACCACCAGGTGGCGGCGGCGCAGGAGTTGGGCGGCCTGGGCCAGGCCCTCCTGGTCCTCGTCGCGGCTGTTGGTCAGGACCACCACCAGGGCGCGGCGCGGCATGGCGGCCAGGAGTGCCTGGGCGGCGACCAGGGGGTCGGCCGCCTCCAGGCTCGGCTGGAGGTCATAGAGGCCCTGGAGCAGCCGGTTCACGGTGCCGGGCTCCTTGCGCGGGGCGAACCAGCGTCGCGGTCCGCCGTAGGTCATGAGGCCGACGGCGTCCCCCTGGCGCACGGCCACATAGGCGAGCAGGAGCAGGGCGTTGAGCGCCTCGTCCAGGTGGCCGCGGCCCTGGTCGCGATGGCGCATGCGCCGGCCGCAGTCGAGCAGGAAGACCAGGCGCTGGTCGCGCTCGTCCTGGTATTCGCGGGCGATCAGCTTGTGCATGCGCGAGGTCGCCTTCCAGTCGATCCGGCGCAGTGAGTCGCCCTCCCGGTACTCGCGCAACTGGTGAAACTCGGCCCCGCGGCCCAGGCGCCGGAGCCGCCGCACCCCCAGTTGGGCGAGTTGGTCGCTGGCCGCCAGCAGGGTGTAGCGGCTGATCTCGGCGAAGTTGGGGAAGACCCGGAGCGGCTGCGCCGGGGGCAGGACCCGGGTGCGCCGCCACAGGCCCAGGGGCGAGCGGGTGGCGACGGCACAGCCGGTGAGCGGGAAGTCCCCGCGGCTGGGCGGGCGCACCCGATAGTCGACGCGCCCCTGGTGCCGGGGAGGCAGGTCCAGGTCCGCGGGGAGGCCGCGCACGGCGAACTCGCCTGGGTGCAGGTCATGGACGCTGATCCGCAGGCGCTGGTCCGACACATTGGCGACCTCCAGCGTCACCTGGCTCCAGGCCCCGAGCGGCAGGGCGCGACCCATGCGGCGCGTGATCCGCGGGTCCGGGAGCCGGTGCAGGGCCAGCAGATCCCCCAAGGCAAGGGCGGCGATCAGGAGGCCCAGTCCCTGCCACAACGGCCAGGTCCAGGGCAGCCAGACGGTGGCGAGGCCGATGGCGGTCCAGACGGCCAGCGCTTGGACCAGGGGGGGGCGGGGGTGCATGGGGATGGCTGGTTGTCGGGCGCTGCGGTCCGCGCAGCGGACCCTACGAGCGCGGGGCCGGGACGCCGGCGAGCAGGTCGACCAGAACGTCGTCGGGCCGGTAGCCCTCGATCTCCAGGTCGGCGGTGAGCTTGAGGCGATGGCGCAGCACGGCGGGGGCCATGACCTTGACGTCGTCCGGGGTCACGAAGGCATTGCCCTCGATCAGGGCTTGGGCGCGGGCGGCGCGCACCAGGGCGATGGCGGCGCGGGGGCCGGGGCCGGTCTCCACCCCCTGCCAGTCCCGCGCCGCGCGCACCAGGCGCACGGCATAGGCCAGGACGCTGTCGTCGAGCCGCAGCATGGCCGCCGCGCCCTGGACGGCCAGTACCTCCTGCGGTGTCATCACCCGGGGGACCCGGGAGGTGTCGAGCCGGTCGCCGACCTGACCGCTGGTCATCTGGCGCACCACGGCCAGTTCCTCATCGGCCCCCGGGTAGTCGATGAAGACCTTGAGCAGGAAGCGATCGAGTTGCGCCTGCGGCAGGGGGTAGGTGCCCTCCTGCTCGATGGGATTCTGTGTCGCATAGACCAGGAAGGGGGCGGGCAGGGGCAGGGCCTCGCCTTCGATGGTGACCTGCTGCTCCTGCATGGCCTCCAGCAGGGCCGACTGGGTCTTGGCGGGGGCGCGGTTGATCTCGTCGCCCAGGAGCAGGTTGCAGAAGATGGGGCCGCGGCGGATGCGGAACCCCTCGGTCTTCATGTCGAACAGGGCGTGACCGGTCACGTCGCTCGGCATCAGGTCCGGGGTGAACTGGATGCGCGCGAAGCTGCCGCCCAGGGCCGCGGCCAGGGCGCGGACCAGGAGTGTCTTGCCCACCCCCGGGACCCCTTCCAGCAGGACATGGCCGGCGGCGGCCAGGGCGACGACCGCCTCGCGGATCACCTGCGGTTGCCCGACCAGGGCCTGGGCGACGGCGCTCTCCAGTGACTGGAGGTGCCGGGCGGCGGCGGCGACCGTCATGGCGGGGGGGCTGGTCGAATCGTTCATCGGGGCTCCTTGATTAGGGTATCGGTGGTCGGCTACAGCTACAGCTACCGGACCTTCTCACAGACCGGGCGTCGTTGTCGTTGTCGTTGTCGTTGTCGTAATCGTGGTCGGATTTTCGATTACGACAACGACAACGAAAGCGTGTCCGCAATCTCGGTCACCACATCAGTTCTGATCGCACCCCGGACCGGGCCGGGCTGCTGTGCGGTGCTCCCGGGTGCCCTGCCAAAGGGCCTTGAGGAGACGCGTCTGCTCGACGAAGGCGCCGGCATCGGGGGCCTGGGTGTGCAGGGCGGCGGCGACGGGTCCGGCGGGCCGAGCGGCGGCCTTGGCGATCACCGCGGCCTGCTGCGCCGGCGTCAGGTGCCGCAGTTCGGGACGGCGCCGCTGCCAGGCGCCGAGCACCCGCCGCTGGGTTGCCGCCACCAGTTGGGCGGCGCGGCCATGGCGCCAGAGGAAGGCGGCGGCGGCGTCCAGGTGCTCGATCAGGTCGCGGCGGCGGCGGTCCGGGACCGGGGTCAGGGGGCCGAGCCGGGCGCCCAGGGACCAGACCCACACCAGGACCAGCACCCCGGCCGCGCCCAGGGCCGCGGGCGCGGCGGCCCACAGCAGGGCGCCGAGCCAGGGCACCGAGCTGTCGTACAGCAGCCAGACCTTGCCCCCGGGGGACGGCTGGGCCAGTCGGGCGAAGAACAGCGCGTGGTCGTGGCGCCCGATCCGCTCGTTGGTCAGGAACCCGAGGTCGCTGGTGACGGTGAGCAACCCGGCGCCGACCGCCTGTTGCAGCAGGCGGGGGTGCCCGGCGGCGTGCACCAGGTTGGCCTGGTCGGGGTCCGCGACCTTCAGGGCCCAGTCCGGATCGAAGCCGACCCTCAGCGGCGCGCCCGGGTCCCCCCACCGGATCTGCCCCAGGGCCTGCTCCCCGTCCGGCCCCGGGCGCTGGCCGGCCGCCGCCTCGACCTTGGTGCGCTGGATCCCGTACCCGCCCAGGAGGTCGTCCGGGCTGGGATCCTGGTCCCCCGGGTCGGTCGCCTCGACCACCAGGCGCCCGCCGCCCCGGAGCCAGGCGCCCAGGGTGGCGCGGTGCCGCGCGTTGAGCCGGCCCAGGCCATTGACCACCAGTGTATCGGCGGTCGGCGGGGGCTGGTGCAGCAGGCCGGCGCCGACGCGACTCTCCGCCGGGATGCCCAGGCGCCCGAGAAAGCGCTCCGCGGCCAGGAAGGGGTTGCGGCGGGCCGCCGCCGCGGCGCCCACGGGGACCTCCTGGGGCCGACGCTCGAAGTTGGTGAGGAACCAGGCGCCGAAGGACACCGCGGCGATCAGGGTCAGGCCGATCAGGACCAGGCCCAGGGTGCGCTGCTCAGCGGCCATCGGCGTCGCTCCCCGCAGGGGCCCGCGGCTCCCCGGCCGGCGCGGCGCCCCCCTCAGGCCCGCCCTGCCCCGTCCAGCGCAGCCAGTCGTCGAGACGCGCGGCGATGCGCTCGGGGTCCGGCGCCTGCTGGGCATAGGCCAGGGCCTGCCAGTCCCGGGTGAGGCGCCGCAGGGGTGCCAGGTCCCCGGTGCCCGGGTGGCCGGCGGCGAGCCGCAGGCACTCGCCCTCGGTGGCCCCGTCCGGGATGCGCAGGCCGCGCCGCCCCAGGTGGCCGATACTGCCCCGATACAGGAGCGCCAGGGCGCCGCGCGGGTCCCCGGCGGCGAGCCGGGCGCGCACCGCCCGCGCCAGCCCGGCCGCGTCCGGGTCCGCGTGCGCGCTCAGAGACTCCGGGGCCGCGAGGGCCGGGCGCTGCGCTGGCCGGCGTCGCCGCCAGGCGCCGGGCTGCCAGTCGCGCAGGATGCGCCGGATCAGGAGGGCGACGGCGACGACCGCCAGGACCACCAGGAGCCCCTTGGCCAGGCGCCCCAGGAACACCGCGAAGTCGCCCAGGTCCCTGAGCCAGGTCGGGTCCGGCGCGGCGGTCTCCTCGTCGGTGCCGATATAGGTCCAGACGGACTCCGTGCGCGTCCGCCCGAAGTCGGCGTCGGCCAGGACCTCGGCGATCAGGGCGCGCGCCGGTGCCGGTGCCGGCAGGGGCGGCAGGGGGTCGGCGCCGACCGGCGGGCCGGGCCAGGCGGCGAGCACGGCGGCGCACAGCAGGCCGGCCGGCGCCGCGGCGCGCGCGCGGCCGGGGCCGGGGCCGGGGCCGCCGCGGCGGCCGGGTCGTGCGCCGCCCGTCCCCGTTGCGCCCGCGGCCGCGTCGGGGTCTGCCCGGCGGAAGGCGAGTTCCAGGTCCCAGGCCTCCAGTTCGGTGCGCCGCCCGATATAGAGGGCAAAGCCCGCGCAGCAATAGAAGGGCGCGATCACCGAGCAGGCAAGCAGGTAGAGGCCGCCGCTCAGCCAATAGGCCCAGGACTGGGAGTCGGTCAGGGCCGCACCGAGGTCCAGGCCGGCCAGTCCTTCCGGGAGCCCGGGGGGGATCAGGTAAACCAGCGTAAGCAGCAGCCCGCCCCAGAGGATGGCCTCGAAGTGGTAGCAGATCAGGGTCAGCCAGGCGGCCCCGGCACCGTCGCCCAACACCCGGCGGCGCTGCCGCAGTGCCGCTCCGTTCAGACCCTCCAGAAGCCCGATGGTCAGATTCAGGGAGCGGCGGGCGGCCAGGCGCCGCCACAGGAGATAAGGCAGCAGGTGCCGCGTCCAGGCGGCGCGCTGGAGCGGCCAGGCACGTCCCACCAGCGGCCGCTCCCCGAACAGGGCACGGCTGATCCACCAGATCAGGGGCGCCTCATAAAGCGGCTTGAACCACCACAGGAGCACCAGCCACCAGTCCGCCCGCGCACCGCACAGGGGCAGCGCCAGGAGCCCCACGGGCAGGGCGCTGCACCACCACAGGCCCCACAGGGTCGGGAACCAGGCGCGCCCCAGGGCGAAACCCAGGTCGATCCCCTCCCAGGGCCCGCGCGGGCGCAACACCACGCTCATGCGGTCAAGGTCCATGGTCGTCCCCAGGGCCGCCGGGCACCGGCCCGGCACCGCCATCCACTCGGCCCGCCAAGCCGAAATACGCCAACACCGCCACCCATCCCAGGACCCCCACCGCGTACTTCACCCCCGCCGCCGCCCCGCTCGCGGACCAAAAGGCCTCCACCACCGCCGCCAACAGCAGCATGAGGGCCGCACCGCCTACCAGCACCGCCGCATCGCGTGCGTTCGTGCGCAGGGCCGCGAGGCGGGTCAGGCGCCCGGGGGCGATCAGTGCCCGGCCCAGCAGGAGCCCGGCCGCCCCGCAGATGACGATGGCCGTCAGCTCAAAGGGACTGTGCCCGCTGACGAAGGGCCAGAAGACGGGGCCGAACCCCAGGCGCGTCAGATGACCGGCCGTCGCGCCGATCATGAGCCCGTTGGAGATCAGGATCAGCACGCTCCCGAGCCCCAGCAGCAACCCGGCGCCGAAGGTGCGAAAGCCGATCCCGACATTGTTCATCACATAGAAGCCGAACATCATGAAATCCGTGTCGGCCTGACGCTCCGGCCCCCGCCCGGGCCGACCGCCGTCGGGGTCGTACAGGGACTCGAGCTCGGCCACCTGGGCGCTGTCCATCAGGCTGTAGATCAGTTCCCCGTCCTGCCCGCAGGCGAGCCCCATGACCAGCAGCGGCAAGAAAAACAGGGCCGCGGCCAGGGCGCAGACGCGGGCCTGACGACGCAGGGTGCGCGGAAATCCGGCCGCCATGAAGCCCAGGGCCGGGGTCCACCAGGCGTTGCGGCGTCGGTACAGGTGGGGGTAGCCGCGCCGCACCAGGTCGTGCAGCTCCGCGATCAGCCCGGGGGCGTAGCGGCGCGCCCGCGCCAGGGCGTAATCGGCGCACAGACGCCGATAGAGGGCCGGGAAGCGCGCCAGGGGCAGCGCCGGCGACGGGTCGCGCCCGCGCCCCTCCAGGGCGGTCAGGAGCCTGCGGTAGTCCGCCCAGGCCGCCGCGCGGCTCGCCTCGAAGGGTCCCTGACGCATGGCTCAGGCCCCCGGCCTTGGTCGTCGTGCCAGCCGCGGGGGACAGGAGGTCGAGGCTTTAGCCGGTCGACGGCGCGTCAGCGCGACCCGGGTCCGGCTAAAGCCTCGACCTCCGGCGGGGAACCTCGGGGCCTTGGCCGCAACGGTGATCAAGGCCCGTCCCCCGCCCGGCCTCCGGCCAGCCAGGTTCCGTACCCTTCGACCTGTTCCACCGCCGCCCACCCCCGCGCGCGGGCCGGCCCCGCGGCGGGGCTGGGCAGGTGGGCGAGCAGGGTCTCGGCCAGTTCGATCCGACGCGCCCCGGACAGGCGCCGTGCCCGCTCGCACAAGGCCAGGATCGCCTGCTGGGTGGCGATCGGCAGGCCGGGCGGGGGCTGGCGGGACTCGGGCACCGGGAGCGGTGCGGGCGCGTCGGCCGCCGTCGGCGGGCGGCCCTGCGCATGGACCACCAGGGTCCCGGCGGCGAGGTCCCCGAGCCGCCGGAAGTCGCGATCGACCAGGGTGCAGACCAGACCCACCCCATAGAACAGCGGAAAAAAATCGACTACTCGCAACAGATTGCGGATCAGGGACGCGGGCAGCCCCACCGGGGTGCCGTCGTCGTGAACCACCAGGAGGCCCATGGCGCGCTTGCCGGGCGTAGCCCCGGAGAGGACCTCGAAGGTGACCGGGTAGAGCCACTCGAGCAGAAAGACGGCGATCAGGCTCAGGCCCAAGCCGAGCCCGGACAGGGCCGCCAGCGGGCTCAGTGCCAGCAGAATGACCAGCCGGATGGCGCCGTCCGCGACCAGGGCCAGGGCCCGCGGCGCCGGACCCGCGACGCGCAGGCCCAGGTCCACCCCCTCCGGGGTCTCGTTCAGGCGGATGGTGTCCAGGGGCCTCATCATGATCAGTCCACGGGAAACAGGGCCAGTGGAAAACACTCGGTGATGAGGATCACGGGGCGACCGCCGATGATGATCCGATAGGTCCTGAACACGGATGGGCCGCTGTCCGCCGCCCCCGCCCCCGCCCCCGCCGGGTCGCGCCGGGGGCCGCCGCCATGCTCCAGTCCGACGTCCAGCACCTCCCGATAGCTCTCCAGTCCGCTGTCGCGGATCAGTGCGCCGATGCCGATCTCCCGGGCGATCAGGCGGCGGCGGAAGTCCGGCGGGATCAGTTCGGTACGGATCAGGGACAGGGCCTCGGCGAAGGCGCGTCCGCTGTGGACGCCGCGCAGTCGGGCATCGCGGATCAGACAGGCATCGCCGGCCGCGAGCCCGATCCAGGGCACCGGCTCCGCCGCGGTTTCAAAGCGCTGCTCCAGGGTGTCCACCGTCACCGGCTCCCAAAAATAGGCCTCCAGTGCCTTGGTCACGGTCCCGTCGGTTACCAGCAGGGCACGCAAGAAGGGCGACAGGTCCGACAGCGGGATGGTCGCCCCGCGGTCGTCGCGGATCACGGCGCCCGCCAGGTAACCGTCGCAGCGGAAGGGCGAGTTCGACGGGTCGTCCAGGGGGCGACCGTAATATCGGCGCATGGCCTCAAGGTTCCTATCTGAGCGGTTTTGAAGTACAAAACGGCCCCTTCGCGGGTCGCCAAGGGTGCCTCTTCGCGGCTTTATTGCGTCGCGGTCTTGATGTTCCGGCCCGTTTGACGCAAGCTTAGAAACCGGGTCCGACTCTTTCGGTCAATCATCTCGATGATAGCCCGAGAGCGCAAGCACGGATCCTGCTGGCCACCAGACGCCTTGGGCGCACTGCGCGTCGTCGGCGGTGGTGTGGGGGGATTCGGAAATACCCGAACCTGTGTTATAAAAAGAGGGCCTTTTGGCTCAACCTACGGAGATTCTACCGATGACCAAAGTCGTTAAGCTCGCTTCCCTGGCCGCCGCCGCCCTGATCGGCGCCACCGTGATCGGCGGTTGCACCGATACCACCGCCCGTGAAATGGCTCAGCAGGCCCTGGACGCCGCCAAGGGTGCCCAGTCCTGCTGCGACGCCAACACCGAGCGTCTGGACCGCATGTATCAGAAGATCATGTCCAAGTGAAGCCTGTCGGCTGAACTGCGCCGGCTTCCCACGAGTTGTGGGAGGCCGGTGTTCTCGGCCACCGCCCGCTCGACCGCCTTCCAGTCCAACTGCAGCCCCTGCGCGTTCGCCACCGAATCCGGTATCACTGAGCGCGCCGCCTTACGTTTCCCCTCGTCGTCGATGTGGACCTCCAGATACAGGTCATCCCCCAGCCAGCCGAGCTTGTAGGGCTGGTCGACGATCGTCACCGTCGTGCCCGTGGCCACCTGCGGGAACAATTCGATAATACCCTCGTTATTCATGCGGATACAGCCGTGGCTGACCTGCATCCCCAGGCCCCAGGGCTTGTTGGTGCCGTGGATCAGATAGCCGGGTATGCTAAGGCGCATGGCATAGGGCCCGAGCGGGTTGTCCGGACCCGCGGGCACCACGGCCGGCAGGATGTCGCCCTTGGCCGCGTGTTCGGCCCGGATCGAGGCGGGCGGGGTCCAGGTCGGGTCCTTGACCTTGGTCGCGACGGAGAAGGTACCGAGCGGTGTACTCCACCCCTCGCGTCCGATGCTGATCGGGTAGCTCTGCACCTCGTCCGGCCGGCCGGGCGGGTAATAATAGAGGCGCATCTCCGGCCGGTTCAGGACCAACCCGGTGCGCGGGGTATTGGGCAGCACGAAGAGGCTCGGGATCAGCACCTCGGCATGGTCGCCGGGCACCCACATATCGACCTTCGGGTTGGCCTGGTCCATGTCCTGATAGCCCAGTTGATTCTGCCGCCCGATGTCGAGCAGGGTGTCGTGCTTGCGGCTCTTTACATAGAAGGCCACCCCGACCACGCTATCGCCCGGGTGCGCAAATTTGAAGGTGTCGGCCTGGACGCCCGGGACCCGGGCAAGCCCCAGCGCGAGCGCGACCGCGCCGGCCAGTGCGGCCCTTGTGAAGCCCCGGCCCGGTTGTCGACCCCAGGACGATTCCGCTTTCGACTTCATATACTTCACTCTGTTACCTCGTGACCATGATGAAAAAACTGTCGCGATTGTCGCACGTCCGTAATATCGGGGTCGCGGCCCATGTGGACGCCGGCAAGACCACGCTGACCGAGCGCATCCTGTTTTACACCGGTGCCTCCTACAAGATCGGGGAGGTACACGACGGTGCCGCCCACATGGACTACCTGGCCGAGGAGCAGCGCCACGGCATCACCATCACCTCCGCGGTCACCAAGGCCCCCTGGCGGGACCACCTGATCCAGGTGGTCGACACCCCCGGCCATGTCGACTTCACCATCGAGGTGGAGCGCGCCATGCGGGTGCAGGACGGCTGCATCCTGGTGCTTGACGCCGTGCGCGCGGTGGAGCCCCAGACCGAGACCGTATGGCGCCAGCGCGCCCGCTTCAACCTGCCGGCGCTCTTCTTCGTCAACAAGATGGACCGGCCGGGGGCCGATTATCGTGCATCCCTGGAGGCCATCCGCCGCCGGCTCAAGGCCGAGCCGGTGCCCATCACGGTGCCTTTGGGCGAGGCCCAGGGCAGCGCTGACCAGGCCCCCGTCGCTCATTCAGTAGTCCATTTGATCGACCGCACCCTCCTGCGGTTCCAGGGCGAGCAAGGCGAATTGGTCGTGACCGAGCCCTGCCCCGCCGACCTGTGGGCGCGCCTGGCCGCGGACCGCGAGGCCCTGGGGCTCGCTGCCGCCGAGTGGGACGAGCGCCTCACCGAGCAGGTCCTGGCGGGCGAGGACCCGGATCCGGGCGCCTTACGCGCCGCCATCCGCCGCGGCACCCTGGCCGGGCGGCTCTTCCCCTGTTACGGCGGCAGCGCCCTGCGCAACCTGGGGGTGCAGCCCTTGCTGGACGGTGTGATCGACTTCCTCCCCGCGCCCCTGGACCGCCCGCCGGCGCTTGGCCGGCACCCGGACGGCAGCCTCGAGGAGGTCGCCCTGGGCGGCGAGGGGCCGCTCGTCGCCCTGGCCTTCAAGGTCCAGCTCTGGGACGGTCGGCGGCACGTCTTCGCCCGCATCTACCGTAACACGCTCAAGCCCGGGGATACGGTCGAGTTCATCGGTCCGGACGGTCAGACCCGGCGCGAGCAGGCGGCGCGGCTGTTCGATGTGGACGCCGGCAAGAAGACCAGGCTCGAGCAGGCCGAGCCCGGCCAGATCGTGCTGATCGCCGGCCTGCGCTTCGCCACCACCGGCGACACTCTGTGCGCCCCCGGGCATCTGCTCGGCCTGGAGCGCATCGAGGCGCGCGCCCCGGTGCTGGGGCTCGCCATCGAGGCCGCGGCCGGCACCGAGGAGGAGAAGCTACTGGAGGTCCTGGACAAGGTGACCCAGGAGGACCCCACCCTGGCGGTGGAGGAGGACCCGGAGACCGGGCAGCGCCTGCTGCGCGGCATGGGCGAGTTGCACCTGCAGATGGTCCTGGAGCGGATGGCGCGTGAATTCGGCGTCACGGTGCGCAGCGGCCGCCCCGCCGTGGCCGTGCGCGAGACCATCCGCCGTGCCGCCGCGGCCGACGCCTTCTTCACCACCCCACCCTCACCGGACGGCAAGCACCCGGACCTGATGGCGCGGGTGGCACTCGCGGTGGAGCCCCTGGCGCGCGGCGCCGGTATCCGGATCACGGTGGACCCGCGGGTCCTGCCCGAGGGGGCGCTTTTGAGCGACGAGCAGCGCCGGGCCGTCGAGGCCGGGCTGCGCGGCGGCCTGGAGTCCGGCCCCTTGCAGGGGGCGGCCCTGCTGGACCTGGCGCTCAAGGTGCGCGAGGTCGAGGTCTTCGGTCCCAACTCCACCCCTGAGGCCCTGGCCGCCGCCGCCGGGCGCGCCCTGCGCCAGGCCCTGGACGCCGCCCAACCGGCCCTGATGCAGCCGGTGATGGCGCTCGAGGTCATAGTGCCGCAGGTCAACCTGGGGGCCGTGCTCGGCGACCTGCAGTCGCGCACGGCGATGATCACCGACACCGGCAACCGCGGCGAGACCGCCGAGGTCCGCGCCGAGGCCCCGCTCGCCGCCCTGCTCGGCTACACCACCACGCTGCGCAGCCTGACCCAGGGGCGGGGGCAATTCAGCATGGAATTTCTGCGCTTCGACCTGGCCTGACGGGCAAAAAAAGAGCGCGACCGGGTCGCGCTCATTAAGTTACCACCAAAGGAAGTCACGGAACGGAGGAGTGCACCGGAGTGGAGTGCTTCAGTGCATTAGTAGTTTCTTACATACTGTTACGCTTGTCAAGGGAGGCGTGCGTGACGGGCGACCAACGGCGGGGACAACGCGCCGGGCTGCTGCCCGGCGCCCCCCGGCTCAGTCGTCGATGCGCACGAAGAACAGCAGCATCATGGCGGGGATCGAGGCGAGCAGGCCGATGGTGAAGAGTTCGAGATAGCCGCTCGCCTCCACGATGACCCCGCCCAGGCCGCCGAAGAGGGCGGAGAAGACGGACATGAAGGCGGAGCCGATGGCGTAGTGCCCGGCCTTGTAGGCGGGTTTGCAGGTGCGCAGGATGTAGACGATCAGCACCGCATTGCCCAGGCCGGCGGCGATCTGCTCGATGGTGTAGACACCGCAGATGATCAGCAGGCCCATGAATTCGGTCGCCAGCGGGCGCTCCCAGGCGAGCCACACGTAAGCGAGGATATTGACGTTCATCAGGAGCGTCAGCGGCCAGATGGCACGGCGCAACCCGGTGCGCTTGATCCAGAGCCCGCCGACGGTGGTCCCGGCGATGGAGCCGATCAGACCCAGGAGGCCGCTCATCCAGGCGAGTTGGGTGTTGTCCACCAGCAGATAGCGCTTGAGGAAGGGCGTCCCCATCGAGAAGATGATCTCGTCGCCGATCTTGTAGAACATGATGAAGGCGAGGCTCAGCGCAATCGCCGGGCGCGCCTGGGCGAGCAGCGCGAGCAGCATGAAGGCAAAGCCGTAGGTGACGGACTGGACACCGGGGACCCCCAGGCCGGCCAGGACCGCGCTCAAGACCAGGCCGAGCACGGGCGCGCTGGTGAGCGCGATCAGTGAGCGGCGACGCGAGACCTCAAGGTAAGCGGCGAAGGAGCTTAAGAAATCCCCCGCCGCCTCGCGGACGCCGATGACCCTGGTGCGCGGCGCCTGGAAGCGCGGCAGCCTGATCAGGTGCAACAGGGTGAGCCCCGCCATCACCAGCGCGCCGGCCGCGAAGCCGCAACCCCAGGCGGCGTACAGGTTGCCGTCGAAGGCGGTCCGGGCGATCTGGGCCACCGCGAGGATAATCCCGAAGCGCGCCAGGATCATGGCCAGGCGGTAGGCCATGACGCGAAAGCCTGTGTAGGCGGCCTGCTCCTTGGGGTCGGTGATGCCCTCCATGTAATAGCCGTCGATGGCGATATCGTTGGTGGCCGCGAGGAAGGCCAGGGCGATGAAGACCCCGACCAGCAGGCCGTCCGGCACCCCGAGGTCGAACCCGGTGCCGCGCGCCAGACACAGGGCGGCCAGCAGCGCGGTGAGCAGCGTCAGCAGCGCCTGGACCAGGATCATCCAGGTGCGCCGGGTGGAGTAGATGTCGACCAGGGGCGCCCACAGGAACTTCAGGTTCCAGGGCAGGCCGAGAAAATTGAGATACCCGAGAAAGCGCTCCGACATCCCGACGTCGGTGAAAAACACCGACGACATGGCGCGAACCACCATGTACGGGAACCCCTGGGCGAAATAGGTCGAGAAGACCCACCAGCGCGGGTCGCCGGGGGCGCCGGGCACCAGCCCGGCGCGAATACCAGTATCGGGTGTCGAGGTCTTGTCCATGGGCTTACCATCTGGGAGTGCCGGGTACCGGGGGCGCTGAGCACCAGCGCAGCGCGGGCCCGGTCCGTGGGGCTGTCACGGCAGTTACCCGCGGCCAGCACCCCCACAGTGTGCCAGGGCCAGGGGCTACAGTCCAAGGCGTCGGCGACCCGTTGGCGGCTGCGCTTCACGCTATCCCTACTGCCTGCGGGCGGGGCCTGCGGGCGGGGTGTTGGCCGATGTGCTAAGCTTCGGAGAGCCGATGCGTCGCCTTATTACGTCTGATTCCCGGGGCCGAACAATGGGTACGCACTACGAGACCGATGTCATCGCCTGGGCCGGCGAACAGGCCGCGTTGCTGCGTTCCGGCAGGCTCGCGGAGATCGACATCGAGCACATCGCCGAGGAGATCGAGGACGTGGGCAGGAGTGAAAAACGCGAGCTCGCCAGCCGCCTGGCGGTCCTCATGGCCCACCTCCTCAAGTGGCAGTACCAGCCCGGGCGCCGGGGGGCGAGTTGGCGACGCACCATCAAGGAACAACGTCGGGCAATTGCCGCACACCTCCTGGAGACGCCCAGCCTCAAGGTCTCCCTGGGCGACCGGACCTGGTGTGACGGGGTCTGGGCCGACGCCACCGCCCGGGCCATCGATGAGACCGGGCTGGACCAGTTTCCGGACGATTGTCCGTGGGCGGTCGCACTGGTGCTCAGCCCGGCTTTCTATCCGGAATGAGGGAAGCGCTCCGACATCCCGACATCGGTGCAAAACACCGACGACATGGCGCGGACCACCGTGTACGGGAACCCCTGGGCGAAGTAGGTCGAGAAGACCCACCAGCGCGGGTCGGCGGGGGCGCCGGGCACCAGCCCGGCGCGGATTTCAGTCTCGGGTATCGAGGTCTTGTCCATGGGCATACCATCTGGGGGTGCCGGATACCCGGGGGCGCTGAGCGGCCGCTCGGCGCGGGCCGCGGTCCGCGGGGCTGTCCACGGCTTCAGCCTTGGCGCGCTCCAAGGCTGAAGCCTTGGACTCCAGGCGCTTGGGCTGGGGCCGTAACGCCTTCGGCCGCGGTGGGTGGTCGTGATCCCGGCGCACCCGCGTACTGTCAGTTTTTTTTACAGCGGTCGGCCCTTGCCGTACAATTGCAAGGCCATGATCGCTTAACACACTGATACCTAGAGTGGTCATGAATAATGGTGCGGGTCTTGCGTAACAACGGGGTCCAAAGTCCCGGCCCGTCGCCCAATCCGGCCAACCTTGAGCCCCACAGGAGTCAGACCATGCCCGTGTCCAGCGCCACCGATTGCCCTCCCGTGCGCCGCCGCTCTGTTCGGCTGGCGGCCGGGGGGCTCGCACTGCTGTCGGGGCTCGGTGCCGGGTCCGCGTGGGCGGTCCCGCTCGACAGCTTCACCTGGAGTTCCAACAACCAGACCTACAACGATTTCGCGAAAACCTGTCCGGCTGCCGGGGGTAGTGGATGTGGAGCAAACCCGACCCCACCCCCGGCAACTTACCCGGCGCCCGCATACGGCTATGCGACGGAGAGGTTGCGAACGGGAACAATTAGCTCCAACAACGGGACCGTTTTCAGTTGGGGTACCATCAGTGATACGGCGTATCAGACCAGGCTCGAGTGGGTCAACAACGTCCCGGGGGCGAGCTTCAGCCTCGACAGCATCACACTGAAGGGGTTAGGTGACCCCGTGGGTACGGGGAACAATTACTATCCCAGCGGCCCAGGCCAGCCATCCATCGGACCGATCGACAAAGGCACGGATGCATCCTCAGCCTGGGAGTGGGATGTGGATGTCGGTAATACCCAGGTCGGGCAGGCTGGGATCCAGATCAGTCTCGGCAATACTGCCGGCTATGATTCCAGAGACATTGTTCTCTACACCGGCATCGTTTTTCAAGGGTATTTGCCAGCCCTGTACTGGTTCAACTTACCCGCTGACGGCAATACGCTCCAAACCCCGTTGAGCTTCGACACCGGGGCACTGATCAACCCCGACACACTGCTGCCCTGGACCATCGGCGTCGGCCAAAGGATCAAGATCAGGCTCTACGAGACCGTCTGGGATGGAGCTCCTCTTGACCCCGGCACCGGCTGGCCGGATCTGCAATACGGATCCATCACGGTCGCAATCAATGGTGCCGGTGGTGCTGCGCCGGTGCCCGCGACCCTGGCCCTGTTCGGACTCGGACTGGTCCTGCTGCGCCCGTGGCGCGGCCGCAACCCCGCTGGGCCGCCTGCCACTCGCTGACGCGGCCCCCCGTTCCTTGCTGTCACGCCCTTCCAAGGCCAGCCTGAATGGCTGATACGGAGGGCGTCGCGCCTTCAACTGGTCTGTTGCCCCCATTGGGGTCGATACCCAAAACAAGGTGGAGCCGGGTCCCGGTGCCCGGTTCGCTGGAGCCCCAGTCAGCCTCAACGCAGTTGCTGCCAGACCCGCCCGCTGCTCCCGGGCGGCGCCGTAATCGCCACGCCGATGACGTCCCCACTGGAGGTAGAGACGCGGGCAACGTCGGACCCACCGGCGCACGCGGTGGAGTCGGTGGGGCGGGGGCCAGGCGTGACGACGGGCTTTGAATAGGTCCCGGTACCCTGACCCCCGCGCGTCAAGCGGAAACTGCTGCCGGGGACCGGCTGATCCTCCGCCGCCCCGCCCGGCAGCGCGAGCAGGTCGGAATCATCGAAAGTCCCATCCCCCGTGTAATCGAATGTGCAGGAAGGACGCCCGCCACTGCTCGCGTTCAACATATTGAGCCAACCGTAACCGCCGGGGATGCACGGGTTGGCTTCCGGGACCAGGCTGCTGAAAATCAGGCACCCGCGCACGATGATGGGCTCGGTGACCACCCGCTCTCCCTTGTTGCCGAGGCCGGCTGTCTCGATATCGAAGTCGATATACCAGCCGTACTTGGGGTGCGCGGGGTCCGACCAGTCTATCGCCAGGTCGCTACTCGTGCGGCCGAGGGCGTCACCCTTCGCGATGTCCGTCTCCAAGAACGATTGCTTCACCAGCCCGGCGGCATCCCGGCTGGCCACCACCGGCTCACTGTCACTGCCGTCATCCTTGTTCCAAATCGCGTAGAAGCTCTGGACCTGCGGGTCGCGCGGGTCGTCGAGTTCCAGATACTTCCCGGTCCCGAAGAACACTAGGTCACCCACCCCGGTGGGGTGGTCCATGACCGTAAGCGGGGATGTGATCGGCTGGGCCTTCCCGGACGGATCGGTGGCGGTATAGAGTAGGCGAACCGCTTGGGCCCCCGCTGCCCCAGTCAAGTCGAACCGGTAAAGGTGCCCGAACAGGTCTGCGGCGTAGGCGTAATCGACGAGGTCGTCACCATCGGCGGCCCTCGAATCCACCATCAGGAGCGGTTGGCCCAGCGCGTTCGGGCGGCGCCTCACGGCGTCCGCCTCGGTCGGATACAGGGGGTCATGCACGCGCCCGACACCGGTCGCGACCTTTTTCATCGCGTGCTCGCCACCGATCTCGATGACATAGAGGACCGCCTGACCGCAGGCTGCTTTGGCGGCGCACGCCGCCATGCTATCGCTGCGGGCACAGTCCAAGGTGACGTCGTCGCAGCCGGCGGCACGGCTGCCGTCGTCCTCGGCGCTGTTGTAGCCGTTGCCGACGACCACGACCCACACCGGGTCGCTGTCTGCCGCCCGTCCGAACAAGGTCCCACGTACGCGATAGATATAGGGTTGCCCGAAGACATAGCCCAGGTCCGGGTCTCCATTGACCATGCCGTCCGCGGCGTCGGAATCGCGATCGGTGAATTGCCAGAGATACATCGAGTCCGCAAAGTCGCTCGCCGCGGGGGTCGCACCGAGCGCGGGTGGGTTGGTGACGTCCAAGGCGTAGAGTGCCTGGGCGCCGAGCCCCAATCCGGCGGCGAGGACCGTATGCCAGGCGCCATCGAACCAGGCATCGTATACCCTCAGTGGACCGTCCACAAAATTGTGGTGTACATAAGCCGGATCACTCAGCAGATGCAGCATGCCGGGCCTGTTGCTGGTGAGGGGTGGGGCGCCTTCCAGCCCGATCAGGACCGGGGGAATGAAGGCAAAAGACTCGCTCAGGCTGGCCGCGTCGAAGGCGTGCAGCATCCCATCGTTAGCGCCCGCGTAGAGCATCTCGGCGCGGTTCTGTTGTGCATCGATAAAGCCGGCATAATCGTTTGCCGCCAAGGTCAAACTGGGCGGCCCCACCAGGACGGGACCGGCATTGATGATGTCACCGAGCAGGGTCGCGCGCGTACGGAACCGGTAGGCCAGCCCATCCACCTCGTAGGTCCGTTCGCCGGCCACATACCTCAGGCCCGCCTTCGCCTTGGCAACCTGGCCCGGGGTGGGGCCCCCGTCGGCGGGGGCGGCCGTGGAGTCGGTCCCCCTGTAGTCGTCGGGATCGGCACCCAGCAGAAAGCCGAGCCTCTGGGTGTTCGTCAAATTGGCCCATTCGGCGTCGGTCGCGCCGAAGGCGATGCCGGTGTCGGTGGCACCTCGCCCGGTGAAGATGCGCCGATTCGTCGCATTGCGATCCACCAGGGCCGCGGCGGCTGACCGGTAATACTCGCCTGCCACCGGGTTCTCGCAGAGTTGCCCGGCCGGCGGTGCCGGGGTAGTGCAGAGGGCCGCCTCCGGACCGGGTGAGACGCGGAAGGAGCGGATATCGCCGCTCCAATTCGAGCCGTCGAATCTGGCCTGGTAGATCAGGTCCTCGGCGGCAGTGCCGCCGCTATCGACGGCCAGGGCGGCGGCGGACTTGGCGCCGGCGGCGGTGGCGACCGCCTCCAGGACTCTTTCAAAGGCAGTGGCGAGTGCGCCTGGATCGCCCGCATTGAAATAGCCGCCGCGGCCGTTGATCCCCGCGTGCCACAGGTCGTCGATCTTGAATTCCGTGGGAATTAACAGTGAATTCCAGGTGCTGGTATAGCCGATTGCGTTCCAGTTCCCGGGGAATCCGTTTTGCCTGATGGTGCTATCCGGGTCGCTCTTGTAGCTGCCGTCCGGGTACAGGACATTGCCGGACACGCCCAGGCTGATGGTGTAAGTGGTGATGTGCTGCCAATCCGCCGGGTCATTGACCGGGTTCCAGAACTGGGCCGGGGTCTCGCCGGTGCGGTTGCGGATCAGGGTGGGGACCAAGTCCGGGTCGTTCGGGCGCAGGTCGGTGATCCAGGAGGCGAACACCACGTCGGCCAGCATGCCGGTATTGCCGTCGGCGAAGATTCGGGTAGCGGCAGCGCCGGGGGCGTAACTCGCCGCCCCGCCCAATAATGCCGGTACGCTGGCGGACCCGGCGGGAAAGGCCGTCGCAGTCCCGTCGTTGTTGCCCAACCACAGGCTACCGCCCGTGGTGGGCGCCGCGGGGGGATTGAATTGAGTGATCAAGCGGAACGAACCGATCTTGTCATTCCAGACGCCGTCTGTAAACATCACATGGAAATTGTTGCGGCAAGCGTACACTGGATTGGTCGGACTATCGCTGTCCCTGTCGATCTTCGGATTATCGCGATACACCTGATTGGCACGGCAGAATTCATGTACCCTGGCGGCCCCCGTGACGAGATAAGTGCTCGCCCCAGTTGCCTGCGCGGTAAAAAGCCAGGTGTAAAAGCCGCTCCGATTAAACGTATAACGATCGAAGTTGGTTGCGAGTTGTGCGAGTGCGGGACCGTCACTATAGTTCACCTCACTCAGTAGAGGTAACTTCTGATAGCTGAAGCGGACCCGTTCCGGCAGGCTGCTGAAGACCCGACTCACCACCGTTTGCAGGGTGAGCCAGCGCGTGCGGTAAAAGCTGTACCAATTGGCGAAATTGCGCCGAGCCAAGGCCCCGGTGCTGGGGCTGGTGCCGTCCGGGTCCTTGAGCAGTGCCGCACGCTCGGCCCGGACCTGTGTCGTGACCACGGCATTAGTCCGGTCGCGAATTTCGTTGAGGTCCTCCGAACTGCCGACCACCACGCGGGTCAGACAGTCGGCCGGGAACTCGTCCGCCGTGATGGTATTGAGATTGAGCTGCGCCAACTTGTCGCTGCAAGCAGGCGTTTGCACCAGCTCGTGATAAAAGGCGGGGCAATCATTGTGTGCCTGCGAGGCCATACAACGCCACGCCCACTTCTGAGCGCGGTCCGCGTCGGTTGCGCTGCCGTTCGCGGGGTCGCCCTGCGCGTAAATCTTGACCATCTGGTTCCACGCGGTCGCCTGCAGGTCCGCGCAGGTACTCCCGCCGGTGCTGCCAGGTCGGTTGTTCAAGCTCCAGGTCGGTGCGTAATGATGGGCGAGGTCGAGGTTGCAATCGGCACTGTCAGTCCGAAAGCTGTCCGCCGCGGCACCGGAGACGAGGGCATGGGGTTTGGTGTTGCCATCGGCGGTTTTCGGCGGCAGATAGGTCTGGGCCGGATCGTAATACTGCCGATTGACCAGGGATGAGGTGTCGCGCCCGTCGAGTTTCGGCAGGATCGTGCCGCCGACGTCAGACCAGATCCCCTCGGGCAGGAACGCCTGGTTCATGCTGGCCGAATCGTCGATAGTGAGGATCAGATTCGGGGCCGCGCCGGCCAGCACGAAGACCGGAGCGGTCGCGATGTCGATACCTGGCCGTCCCACGGACGGGTCGGCATTGACAGACCCATAAGGGCCGATCAGCACTAGGGCGGTGAGCAAGGCACCCAGACCAAGCCCCGCGTACCCGCCGGGGGTCTGGGATCGACCTTGGGGTTGGCGCACCTGTGCCATCGAGATGAAAGCCTGGTGATTCGACATAGTTCCGTACTCCGATTGCCTGACGGGTTATGACGGATGCTGGAGTCCGCGCAGGTCCTAAGGGTGGCAGGGCCACTGCCGGTCGCAGTGGACCGGAACAACAGCACCCTGCGCGAAGAGCCGCGGCGCCAAGCGTGTTCAAAAGTTCAGTTTCTGCGTCATCTGCATGATTGTGCGAGAATTGGCGGCGGGGTCGAAGCCGACCGTCGCGATCGTGGCGAAGTATTCGGTGCCAGCGCCGCCACTACCGCCGCCCTGTAAGCCCGCGGCCCGCTTGTACGCCTCGCCGTGGGGGCGCGATGTCGCTTGGGCGCTGCTGCGGCGGTATTCAATGATCAAATGCGGCGGGTTTGAGACGCTCGCCCACCCGGCCCCCCTCAAGCTGCCGATGGCATAGCCCGACAGCGTATCGGACGCATCGCGAGGGTAGGCCTTCCAGTCACCGACGGTGCCACGGAAGTAACAGCAGCGGTGGGTGCTCCCATCGCACGATGCGGGGTCCGCATCACGCGCCGTACAGGCCTCCGGGATCGGGACGCCGCCCTGCCTTGGCGATTTCATCTGCTCGGGTCGCTCCAGGCCGCACACATAGCTGTGGGCGGCCTGCAACGCCGCCTCGGCCCCCTGAAAGGCGCTGTTGCTATCCTTGGTATGGCCGGCCATCAGTTCCTGGAGGGCCGAGGTGCGCATGCTGCCGATGCCGAGGATGGCCATCACCACGAGGACGATCAGGCCGACGACCAAGGCGGCACCGCGGTTGTCCGAGCGGCGTTCCATGAGCCTCAAGGCGTTGGCTCGGGCTGGCTGATATGGCGCTTTCATCGCAGCAGTTCTCTATTGGTTAGGATCGCGTGAGCGAATCGCGACGGTGGTTTCAAATACATGGTACAGGCGTCTGTCCTGCGGCATTCCAACCCCGAGATCGCCGTTTTGCGGCGACTCTTGAGATTGCTTGACTTCATCGCCGCCGGTGACCAGGAGTCTCACTTGTGCACTGGTGACCAGACTCCAATCCGCAACGTCCTCCGCGGTGCTGCCGGTCGTATCGGACCTGACGTGGTACCTGACGCTCAGGTCGGCGACGTCGGGTGTGAGCGCCTGGGTCGAGCCACCCGATGCGGACCAGACGCAGAGGGCCGGACGGTATCGCGCGGTATCGTTGGTGCAGTTGGCGACGGCACCCACGTCACCCCCTTGCACGCGGCCGGTATTCTGGTCGACGCAGCAGATAAAACCGACAACAAGATCAAAAGGAAAGACACGGGGGCGAGGTCCGGCCGCGTTGTAGTTCAACGCCGATAAACTGTCGCCCGTATTGATCGTGACGCCACTTCGTTCCACGGCGTGACCGAGCACGCGCAGGGGATCGTCCGCGGCTGGATTGGAAATCGTGAAAATATCGCTGATACCGCAATCGCTGATCATCGCCAGGTGGCCGCCCCGGAAATCGGCATCCACAATGGCGACCGAGCCGCTCGCATCGAGGAGTGTGATGTCGCGCGTATCGAGGTCTGCCGGCTGTGGCTTGACGATGTAAAGACCTTCCCCGGAAACGCCCCAGGACACCAGGACATCACCGCGCAGCCAGCGCTGTCCCACTGCACACCGGGCGGTTGCGGCTTGCCCCACCTCAGCGCAGGCCCCCGTTCCCGGGAGGTCGGTGAGCGAGCCCTCCGCCGGGGTCGAGACGGTATAGCCGAGCGGTGTCGCTGTTCCGATCAGCGGGTCACCGGTGCAATTGATGGGATCGGCGAGCAGTGCGCATGACTTGACGGCGCGGCTAAGGCCAAGGCCCCCCTCTGCCGCCGCCTCCAGGGCGATGTCGCGGCAGGCAGTACTGCGGTTCTGGCGGAACTGCCTGGACAGGACCCGCAGGGCGTAACGGCCGTTCTCCTGGGAGCGTGCCGTCACCTCGGTCAGTCGGTAGCTGGTCTGGTTGGACCCCAGTATCTGCATGATCCCTCCCACCAGGAACAGACCCAGGGCCAGGGCCACCAGCAGTTCGATCAAGGCCACCCCGCGCCGCCCAGGTCCCGATCCAGGACCCGGTGCGCCCGCCGGAACGGCGTGCGCCAGGCGCTCTGACCTGGCGGTGTGGGTGCGGACGTATGCGACCATCGGCTGGTCTCCGGGTTGCGTCACTGGGGTCGCCAGAGCCCGATCAGGGTCCCGCTAGAGAGGCGGTAAGCGGATACAGGTGCGGAAGCTGGGCTTGTGGGGGGTGCCAAGGTTCTTTACGTCGCCCCGCGCGTCGTTCCAACTGACGATGATCGCACAGTTGCCTGGACCGCACAGGCTGGTGGTGCTGCAGTCGGCCACCAGGGTGGATTCCGGCAGGCCGCGCGCGCAGAAGTCTTTCTTAAGGCAAGTCGTGGGGTCGTTGCAGACGTTCGTCGGGCAGTCCGCGGTGCCGACCAGGGTGGTTAGCGACGTCAAGGCCGTTGCACCCAGAATCGCCCCTGGGTCAGCGCGAATCCGATCGGCCAGGTCGTAAGAGGCGTCGGTGGCGATGGTGCGCAGTCGCGCACTGTCAGTGGACTTCAGCGCCGAGAGTTGCAGTTTGGCCATGCTGAGCAGGCCCACGGCGAGCACGATGACGGTGACGAGGACCTCGATGAGCGTAAAACCAACGTGGGCCGCAGGGCTTTGGGGGTGTCCGCGGACCGCAAGCGCACCCGCCACCCCCGGGCAGTGAACTGCGGGGGGCTGGTCGCGCCTGACGTTGACCAAGCCAATCGACATCGTCATCATCCCTTTTCGTAAGAACCCGAAAACGGGCACAAAAGCCTCGTCACCCCACAGTATATCCCAGGCGTCCGACGCACGGGCGCGCGGGCCGACAGGGCCCGGCGAAATGGGGACGTGCGGTGCCGGGTGACGGGCGCGCTGGGACCTTCTGTATCCGCAGGGTGAAAATGGGATTCACGTCTTGCAGCCAGGGCCAACTGGTCTTGGAATGGACTTTGCCGCCGGTCGACGGTGTCTACGCCATTCTTGAGCGATGGCGGCAAGCACAGGGTGTAAATTGGCGGAGAGAGAGGGATTCGAACCCTCGATGGGCTTTTGACCCATACTCCCTTAGCAGGGGAGCGCCTTCAGCCGCTCGGCCATCTCTCCGGGATCGATAATCGTGCGACGACCGGCATCCCTAAGGTGGGGCTGGGTCCGACGCCTCACGCGGTGTCTCCTTGCGCGCGGCGTCCAAGAAAATGGACTGGCCACAAAACCGGACTCGCGTCGCCACGAGTCCGGTAGTGTAGCGCGATCACGACTGACTTTCCAGCTACTCCGGCTCAGGGTCCTGAGCCTGGGTGTCAGTCTCGGGACCGGCCCCGGCCCCGTGGGCCTCTGCCTGCTCGCGCTTGATGCGCTCGTAGATTTCCTCGCGGTGCACGGCGACATCGCGCGGGGCGTTGACGCCGATACGCACCTGGTTACCCTTGACGCCAAGGACGGTAACGGTGACTTCGTCACCAATCATGAGGGTCTCGCCCACGCGACGAGTCAAGATCAACATGGCTTCTTTCTCCCTTTCTTTCCATTTTTCCGACTAACGTGGCTCCCCCGGACGTAACCCAAGCAGCATCCGGCGCCGGATTACGCGAGTTGCACCACACCCAGACCAAGCTGGGGGCGACCTGCCCCCAGCCGGATTTTAGCAATTGCTTGGGGCCAGCCCAAGCATTCGTTTCGATTCCGTCACAATTCTCAAGACCGGGTGGCCTGCGGTGGGCGCGCGAGTCCGAAGGCGTCGTGCAGGGCGCGCACCCCGAGCTCCAGGTATTTTTGATCGACCACGACCGAGATCTTGATCTCCGAGGTGGAGATCATGCGGATGTTGATCCCCTCGCGGGCGAGGGCACCGAACATCTGGCTGGCAATCCCGGCATGGTTGCGCATCCCCACGCCTACCAGGGATATCTTCACGATCTGTTCGTCCCCCAGGACCTGGCGCGCCGCCAGGGTGACGGCCGTGCCCTGGAGGATCTCCAGGGCGCGCTCATAGTCGTTGCGGTGGACCGTGAAGGTGAAGTCGGTGGTGGTCTCGTCCGGGGCGATATTCTGGACGATCATGTCGACCTCGATATTCGCCGCGGCGATCGGCCCCAGGATCTTGTGGGCCACCCCCGGCTGGTCCGGGACCCCGAGTACGGTCAGCTTGGCCTCGTCGCGGCTGAACGCGATGCCGGCGATCTTGGCGTCTTCCACGGTATCTTCCTCGAATGTGATCAGGGTACCCGCGCCCTCGTCGAAGCTGGAGAGCACGCGCAATGGGACCTTGTATTTGCCCGCGAATTCCACGGCGCGGATCTGCAGCACCTTGGAGCCCAGGCTCGCCATTTCCAGCATCTCCTCGAAGGTGATGCGGTCGAGCTTGCGCGCCTTGGGCTCGACCCGCGGGTCGGTGGTATAGACCCCGTCCACGTCGGTGTAGATCTGGCACTCGTCGGCCTTGAGCGCGGCGGCGACCGCGACGGCGGAGGTGTCGGAGCCGCCGCGCCCCAGCGTGGTGATGTTGCCCGCGGCGTCGATGCCCTGGAAGCCGGCGATGACCACCACCCGCCCGGCATCGAGATCGGCCCGCACCCGCACGGCGTCGATGTCGTGGATGCGTGCCTTGTTGTAGGCACTGTCGGTCAGGATGTGGACCTGGGCGCCGGTGTAGGAGCGGGCCGGGCAGTCGAGGGCGTCCAGGGCCATGGCGAGCAAGGCGATGGTGACCTGCTCGCCGGTGGACAGCAACACGTCCAACTCCCGCGGGACTGGGCGCTCCTGGATCTGTTTGGCGAGCCCGATCAGCCGGTCGGTCTCCCCGGACATGGCGGAGACCACCACGACGACCTGA
>Ga0247840_10002430_pt1 | contig 33257 bp, 39 predicted proteins | sample LaCruzMarch2015__FD_192404 | JGI IMG/M metagenome (GOLD analysis project Ga0247840, IMG submission 192404) | Freshwater microbial communities from meromictic Lake La Cruz, Castile-La Mancha, Spain - LaCruzMarch2015_17m | ecosystem: Environmental > Aquatic > Freshwater > Lake | place: Spain...
TTGCTGCTGGTTGCGACGGATTAATAATAGAAGTTCACCACGATCCGGACACAGCTCTGTGCGACGGCGCACAATCCTTGTACCCTGAACAGTACGAGAAACTTTACAATGACCTAAAGAAGATTGCACCGATTGTGGATAAGAATATAATATAAGTGAAGAGATAAAAGTAGGATGCCCCTTAAATAAATTTCCAAACTTTTAAACCGATATTTTAGCTGAAGGATTTTAAAAAAATATTTGACCCATAAGGTTGAACCGTCAAGCCATTTATCAAATTCTTCTAAATTATTTCCCTAATCGCCAAATGGATGTACTCCAACAAATCCGAAGCCAAAATCGAGTATTCAGTCAGTTCTTTGCTTGCTATTTCGCCAGTTTTTCCGTGGAGGTAAACCGCCAGAATGCAAGCATCAAAAGGCCGAAAGCCCTGAGCTAGAAATCCAGTAATCATTCCAGCCAAAATGTCTCCGCTGCCGCCTTTGGCAAGCGCACTGTTTCCGGTATTGTTTATGTACAGATGCCCTTTGTTGTCCGCTACCACAGTCTTGTGGAGTTTTAAAACCGTAATGCAGTCGTATTTTTCACTGCATTTTTTAGCCCAAAATTGAGGCTGTAATATAATATTATCAACACTTACCTTCATTAATCTCGACAATTCCAGCGGGTGGGGGGTCAAAATAGTTTTCCTCTGCAGATTACGCTGCTCTGGTAATGTTGTAGAGGACAAAATGTTCAGCCCATCCGCGTCGATAACGATAGGAATTGTGCTTTCGCTTAAAATCTCTAAGAAGTTTTTGAAAAATTTCGCAGTTTCTTTGTCGGTAGAAAGCCCGCAGCCGATTGAAATTGCCTGATAATTTTCAAGTAATGGCTCTAAAATTTTTATGGACTTGTTGGAAATAGTCCTCGACGAAGTTTCTTCAAGTGGAAGTAAAATTATGTCGGGTGAAAGCGAAGAAATTGTTTTTATAACACTGTGACAACTGGCAAGGGTGCTTTTTCCGCATCCGACTTTGAGTGGTGCCAGGCTCGAAAAATAGGCCGCGCCTGAGTAAAAACCCGAGCCCGCAATATTTAATACATGGCCAAAAGTGCCTTTGTGAGAATCTTGTGCTCTTTCGGGAAGTAGTGTTTTGATATATTGTTCGTTAAATTTCATTTTATTATTACCTTTGGAGTATGATGCACAAGTTGGTTTTATTAAATATTTTGCCTTTTAAAGCATTCAACCATCCTGTCGTATTGCCTCATACAGTACAATAGCAACCGAATTTGAAAGATTTAAGCTTCTTTGACCCTCTAGCATCGGGATGGTTATACAGTTTTGTTGGTTTTGGTTTAAAAGGTTTTCAGTAAGGCCCCTCGTTTCTGGGCCATAAACCAGAAAATCACCCTCTTTAAATTTGACGTCAAAATAAGACTGTTTAGTTTTTGTGGTCAGATAATAAAAATTAGCACCTTTATTCTCTGATTGCAATTGCTCAAGCGTATCTGCTTTTTTTACGTCTACATTTTTCCAATAGTCCAAGCCGGCTCTTTTTGTGTACTTATTCGAAAGAGAGAACCCCAATTTGCCAACTAAATAAAGGCTTGCGCCAGTACAGGCGCATAGTCTGGCGATATTTCCAGTATTTTGAGGAATTTCTGGTTCTACCAGTACGATATTAAATTTCTTCATCGATTTATCAGCCTTGGACTTCTTCTTTTTTAACAAAAAACTTTTTGCTTTCAAAAAGAACAGGCAACCCTCTGACGACGCAGTATTCGATTGCAATTATGGCCGAAAGAATCCCAAAAGCGTTAACTACTGCCGCTTTGAATGGAGTCAGCTGAGGAAGGTGAGCCGCGATTAACAGGAAGAACGCAAGTAGTTTCGCTACCGCGTAAGCTATTCTTGAAAATTTTGAGCTGCAAATAAAATATCCAATTTTGCTGTCTTGCATACTTGCTTCGCCAAAGGCGGTAAGTCCTTGTTCCATAGCCACGCTTCTCAATCCGTCAACCACAAAACTTCTGGTTATGGCTACTAGCGGGAAGCAGATAGGTAACCAGCCAAGCACTGCAAAAGCTATCCAATAAACGTTTTCTGCAATTCTGTCGCTCATAATGTCAAGAACGGCACCAAGTTTAGATGATTCGTTAAATTTTCTAGCTACCCAGCCGTCAACACCGTCAAGTGCAAACGCAAGGATAGTAAGGATTAAAGCCCAAATCAACCCATTTTGAATGTGTCCGAACAAAAGCCACACAGCGATAAAAACCAGAAAAATTCTGAATATTGTTATAAAATTTGCCATGTTAGCTCCTTTATTTCGCTTACTTCTTTAATCTTGACAGTGCAAAATTAACTTCATCCAGTTTCTTAACTCTTTCTCCAAGCATAATTTTTTCTGCTTCTTCAAGAATTTTCACCACTATAAATCCATTTTCGCCGTCAGAACGTGCTTTGTTACCTGTTTCAGAACAGCTAACAAAGTGCTGGCATTCAAGTTTCAAAGGTTCTATCTCCAAGTAGTCAAAGTTGACTGTTGTCGCTGCTCCGCCAGAGAAGTTGTCAAAAATTTGCAATTTGTTTTCCATCACCGTATCATCCAGGATGGCAGTTGCTTTTGTTCCTCGAACCATAAGAGTCACGTGCTTTTTTGGAGTAATCCAGCTATCGGAAATTTGTCCGATAACGCCATCTTCAAATTCTATTCCCAAGTGGGTGATGTCCATAATTTCATTTCGCTCTGAAGAACAACCTACAGCAGATAGCACGCTTACAGGGTCTTTTCCCGTAACATAGCTAATCATAGAGACGTCATGCGGAGCTAAATCCCACATTACGCTCCTGTCGTTTTTGAAATAATTGACGTTCAGTCTGTCGCTTTGCGCATAGACTACTTCTCCCAAAACGCCTTCGTCTATAAGCATTTTTAGCCTGTTGACCGCAGGGTGGTATAAAAGCAAGTGCCCGACCATCAAAACAAGCCCTCGTTCGTTGGCCAGTTTGGCCAAGTCTTTTGCTTCTTCTGCAACTGTCGAAATCGGTTTTTCCACATACACATGTTTTCCGGCCAAAAGCATTTCTTTTACAAGTTTGTAGTGCATGTGGCTTGGCGTGACCACTGCAACACCTGTTATTTCAGGGTTTGCAATAATTTCTTTGAAGTCTCTCGTGATTTTTACGTTAGAGTACTCTTCAGTAACTTTTTTCAAATTCTCTTCGTCAATGTCGCAGACTGTGTCTAAAACATTAAGGTTGTAAAAATTCCGAACGATATTTCTACCCCAGACTCCACATCCTATTACAGCTATTTTTTGTTTTTGCATCTTCTCTCACTTTTTCATTATTATAATATAAATACGTATTTATATTCAATTTTTTATATAAAATCAAACGTGTTTTATGTATTTTGCCTTGTTTTTTATACAGTAAACATCCTCTTCTGCATGTATTGTATAGACCCCCTTCGCTTCGGTGAAAAACTGTTGGTTTGACTCAAGCGAATATCTCTGTTTGAAGGTTGAAAGGCAAAGAATCTCGTTTTTTATGTTTAATTTAATTAGCATAAGCAGGTTTTTACACCTGTCGATAATGTCTTTTTCGCTAGAATAGGCTTCGATTGCTCCTGAAAAAAACACCTCCCATTTATCTTCCTTATTTTTGGTTGTGATTGATTCGATGTTTTCTATGATTAGAATAAGGATTTTGTCGATGTTTTTGACCTTTGTGAAATATAACATAACCCCATCTCCGAAAACTTTTTTTTCAAAAACCAGAATTTTAGAGGCATTGTCTAGAAATTCATCCAGAGCTTTTTTCTGTCTTTCCTCGGTTCCTTCTTGTGTGTCGAGATCGTAAAATTTGTCTTTTGCGAGATTTCGGGCAGAAAATTTTATAATCATAGCAAAGTTGTTGTTTTTATGTTCGGCACTAACGTAACTTCTTTCAAGGTTAATGTTGAAAAGTTCTTCAGTTTTTTTCTTGAATTTTTTGTAGTAGGAGTCGTATTTTTTTTCAACATCTTCTATTAATTCAACAAAGAATTTTAGGAACCATACAATTATCAACAGTGTAATTCCTAAAATTAAAAACGAATAGTCGAGCTGAACTGAGTCAACGGTGGTGGTTCTATTGTAAAAAATGTGAACGAAATCATTTACTGAGTTGAAAAAAGGAGCAAGTCCAGCAACAAATGGCGAGCCTGCAATTTCAAAAATCCAGTATGTAATCATGAAGAATGTGAAAAAAACTAACAAAACTCGGGTTAGGTTTGTCAAATTTTTAAATATTTCAAATAACTTTTTCCCTATTTTGTATAACAATTGTCTATCAACCTCACGTCTTCTATTTTTGCAGCTATTAGGATAAGAGTGTCATCATCGGCCGTGGTTTTTGATTCTAGAGAATTTTTGTCCACAAATTCAAGATATTCAAGTTTGTGGTTTTCGCCCAAAATTTCTATCGCGGTTTCAGACAAGGCTTTAACTTCAGTAATACCTTTATTGTAGCACGCTTTTATGTTAAAAAGAATCCTGCTAAGGGCAAGAGCCTCTTTTTTTCCTTCTTCTGAAAGGCGTTTGTTTCTGGAGCTCAACGCTAACCCGTTTTCGTCTCTGACTATCGGGCAGGAAACTATTTCAATCGGAATGTTTAAATCCTTCACCATTTTCTTTATTATTATAAGTTGCTGGGCATCCTTTTGCCCAAAAAACGCGCTGTCTGGGTTGATTATATTGAAAAGTTTGGTCACAACTGTGCAAACCCCTTCAAAGTGTCCCGTTCTTGATTTAGCACAGAGCTTGTCAACCGAAAAATAAGGCGGGACAACGTATGTCAAAAAGTCATTGGAGAATATATTTTCATTCCCGTACATTTCAGTGGCGTTAGGTGCAAAAACAACATCGGCTCCAGCGTCTTGGCACAATTTCAAATCGTCCTCAAGGGTTCTTGGGTAACTGCTGAAATCTTCCGACGGCCCAAACTGGGTAGGGTTTACAAAAATAGAAACGACAGTTTTGTCGCAGGATTCAACACTTTTTTTAATTAAGCTCAAGTGCCCTTCGTGCAACGCACCCATAGTAGGCACAAAGCCCACCTTGAGTTTGCAAGATGGTTGACTTTTCCATTCAAAAATTTGTGTTCTGATTTCATCAATACTTTTTACTAACATGATTCAACCCTTGAGTTGGAGCGGAGATTGAGCTGTCTTCTCTCGTCATCTGAGAGTTTGAAAATTTCTTCTTCGCTCGGAAAGTGTCCGTTTCTGACTTCTTCAATGTAATTTTTCGCACTATTCTGTATGAGTGACTTCATGTCCCCATATCTTTTTGAAAATTTAGGGGCGAAGTCGGAGAATTTGCCGAAAACGTCATCGCAAACCAAAATCTGGCCCGAACAGTATCTACCTGCACCTATTCCGATAGTAGGAACGGTTAAATTGTCCGTTATATATTTTGCGCTTTCTTCTGGAACCATCTCCAGTACAATTGCAAATGCTCCTGCCAATTCAAGTTTTTTTGCCTGTTCGAGAATTTCTAAGGTCGCACCGAAAGATTTTCCCTGAATGTTATATCCGCCAAGGGTGTTTAAAAATTGAGGGGTGAAGCCAAGGTGTCCGATGACGGGAATTCCGCACTGGCTACACCTTTTCACCACCTCTAAAATGTAATCGTTTGCTCCTTCGATTTTGACGGCGCGAGCACCCGTTTTAATCATTTCGCCTGCATTTTTTATGGCTTCGGCAACATCCGTGTGGTAACTCATAAAAGGCATATCCACTGCTACCAAGGCTCTTTTGGCTCCTCTGGCAACCGCTTTTGCAAAGATTAGCATCTCGTCCATTCCTATTGAATGTGTGGTTTCGTAACCAAGCGCAACCATAGCAAGAGAATCTCCTACCAGAATTATGTCGACTCCGGCTTCGTCTAGATATTTGGCCGTCGAATAATCGTAAGCGGTCAAAGATGTTATCTTTTGACCGTCATTTTTTAATTTTTGTATTGTATTAACGTTTATTTTTTTCATTTTATCATTGCACCTGATTATATTGTTATTCTATGAATTCGTGTGCCGGTTTTATTTTATTTCTATCGGGTCTGGCACTATTGCTACTTTTTTGTTGCCGCTGAAAAAAGAGTTCCTATCACGCTGCTGCTGTTTTCTGTACCAGTGGTAAACTGCTCTAGCTACTCGGTGTGAACTGTGTCTTACAAGCCCCTCTTTAGTGTCCTCTATTAATTTTTTGGAAACGATTTTTATTCCAGAATTTTTCATGTTTTCCACGTCAACTTTTACAGGGAAAGAATTTGCCGCTTTGTATTTGAGCGCGAGGTTTTTCGGCAAGCTGTCGTTGACCAAAACCGCATCAATAATATTTTTTCCGTTCGCATGCTCAATTATTGAATTTACGTGATCTGAAACTTTGTAGTTGTCGGTTTCTCCCGGTTGGGTCATTATGTTACAGACGTATATTTTTTTTGCAGAGGTGTTTTTGGCAATTTCATCAGAAATTTCTTTTATTAATAAATTAGGGATGACACTCGTATAAAGGCTTCCAGGCCCTAATATAATCAAATCAGCCTCTCTGATTGCTTCGATTACGTCTATCAACGGTCTGCAGATTTCAGGATCCGTCGACAGTTTTTTGATTTTGCCCTGCGCCATGGGGATGTTTGATTCGCCTTTTATAATCCTTCCATCTTCAAGTTCGGCGACCAATTTCATATCATCAAGAGTTGAAGGCAAAACCCGTCCTCTGATTGAAAGTACATTGGATGATTCTTTTACCGCGCTTACCATGTCGCCCGTGATAGAGCAGAGTGCAGACAAAAATAGGTTTCCAAAACTATGTCCCTCAAGCCCTTCGCCTGTTTTAAATCTGTATTGAAATAATTTTGTAACCAAGTCTTCGTCGTCAGCCAAAGCAGCGATGCAGTTTCTTATGTCTCCTGGCGGTAATACGCCCATTTCTTCACGTAAACGACCGGAACTTCCTCCGTCGTCGCCTACTGTTACTATTGCAGTCAGATTATTTGTTATCTTTTTAATTCCTTTTAGAAGCATTGAAAGCCCAGTTCCCCCGCCTATTGCAACGATTTTTGGGCCTCTGTTTAATTTCCTTCTTCTGTAAAGTGCTTCAAGTACCGTGCCTTTTTCTTTGGTGCTGTTCAAATCCATCATCGACAAATTCGTTTTTTGCCATCCTTTGAAGAAAAATACCACCCCTATTGCCACAACGGAAATTCCGATAATCCCAGAATTAACGTTCATAGCGATTTTCCGGATAAATTCCATTGTGAAATAAACCGGACGCATGTTAAACGCTATCATTGTTCCTACGGTAATGAAAAGCGAGCCGATAAAAATCAGCGCGAACCACCTTTTTACTTGTAGTCCGGGCAGAAGCCACCCTGCATCTTTTGGCATTTTTAGATTCTCTTTTAAAAATAGTTTCATTTCTTATCCTTATTTTTTGGAGGAGTGGAAGCTTAGAATCTTTTAAGCTTGGGCTTTTATTGCCGAGCTTCTAAGCTTCTCACCCTCTAATCTTCCCGATTATACCCACCCAGAATCCTGAACCTTGTTGAAGTTCACTGGAATTGGCGTTATTATTTCGTGCGCTTGCTTAACTAGTTCAAGTGAATTTGTAGCACCACTTGAAAAGTGGATTGTATTTGCTTCAACAAAGTTCACTCCCCTGTTGATGTTATCGACTTGGGACGAGCCAAGCAGATTTTGAAGTCTTTTTAATGAGAAATTCGTGTTTGTTATGTCTGCTATTGAATAGTCGACAGTTCCGTTGGCGGTATAAGTTTTGTCCAATTTAATTTCTTGGGCAATAGGAATTTGTACCAATTCGCCGACATTTGCTGTGACTTCTCCGGCCGCACCGTAGTAAACAAGCCAGTTTGAACATTTTTTAACCGCTTTTGCGATAGCACATGCAAAGGCAAAATTTTCGGCTGCCATTCTGTACATAGCTCCGTGAGGGCGGACGTGTTCGATTTCAAGCCCGAAAGCTTTTGCAAACGACATAATCGCTGAAACTTGGTAGATTACAACGGCTTCGGTTTCATCGTCAGACAGGTTCATCATTCTGTTGCCGAACCCTTGGATATCGTTAAAACCTATGTGCGCGCCGATTACTACATTTTTTTCTTTGGCGGCTAAAAGTGCTTTTTTGATAGTAAGCGGATCACCTGCGTGGAATCCTGTTGAAATATTGACAGAGCTCACATAATCCAGCATTTCAAATTCTGTTTTGTTTTTGTAAACGCCGAAACTCTGGGCCAAATCACAGTTGAAATCTATTGATTTAATTTTTTTTAATTCGCTGTTGAATCTATTTTGGTGGTTGACATGTGGCTTCACATGAGAACGCGCTCTCGGATTTGTTTGCGGGCTGCTTTGTTTGATAGCTGTGGTAGTTTCCTCTATTGCCTCTTCGTTTAATATAACTTCTTCCATTACGTTTCCTTATATATAATTATAACTAGTTTACTTGTCTATTATACTTCATCAAAATATTTTAGCCATAGTCTTAATAAAAGATTAACAATGGATGTAGGCAGTGAATAGTGAATAGGAAACAGGAAACCTTTCAACATTCCAAGCCCCTGAGTTTCTACTCTTCCGCTACCCGGCTTGCCCTTTACCGTTTCCCTTTAACCCTGAAAGGGAAATGTTACTTGCAATGAGTTTTTTTTTCGCATAAGATTAAAGAAAAATGCGAGGGGAATTATGAAAATAACGGCAAAAAATCTAGTAAAAATATACGGTGACCGTAGCGTTGTAAACGACGTGTCTTTTGAGGTCAACAAAGGCGAAGTGGTTTGTCTTTTAGGTCCCAACGGAGCCGGCAAAACTACCACTTTTTATATGGTAGTGGGATTAGTTAAACCCAACAGGGGGCAAGTTCTTATCAATGACAAAGATGTTTCGAATTGGCCGATGAATGTCCGTGCAAAAGCTGGTATCGGTTACCTTCCGCAAGAAGCATCGATTTTTAGAAAATTAAACGTTCAGGACAACATCAAACTGGTTCTTGAAATGAACGACAAGTTAACTGTCACTGAAAAAAGCAAAAAATTAGAAGAATTATTGTCGGAATTCGGTGTGTTAAAACTCAGATACGAATCCGCTATCTCCCTTTCAGGTGGTGAAAGAAGAAGGGTTGAACTAGCCAGAGCACTCGCTGCAAGCCCTGATTTTATCCTTTTAGACGAGCCATTCACGGGTATTGACCCTATTGCCATAGGTGAAATCAAAAGTAATATCCGCCAATTGTCTGAAGACAAAGGGCTTGGCGTTCTTATAACAGACCACAACCCGAAAGCGACCCTTTCTATAACCGATAGGGCGTACGTTATTTTTGACGGAAAAATTAAAATCCAAGGAAAATCCGCGGACGTCGCGGTTGACCCTATTGCAAAAGAATTCTACCTAGGAAAGGATTTTGAACTGTAATGAGGTTTTTACCCAAAATAAAATTGTACGACAGATATATTTTCGAGCAGGTTTTGTCTACCACTCTAATCGCCATACTTTTGTTTACGGTAATTTGGATTGCTCCAGAGATGCTTTTAAACACAATTAAAAAAGCACTTGGTGGTGAGTATACAATAAAAACGGCCTTTTTGGTTCTTGCTTACGAACTGCCGAATATCCTAGGCAAAGCACTTCCTGTAGGGCTTTTATTGGGGTCGTTGTTTACCTTTGACAAGTTGAGCAAAGATTTTGAATTGACAATTTTCCGGGTCGCAGGGCTTTCTTTCTGGAGAATACTGGCACCTGTTCTCGTTTTAAGCCTTTTTGTGACGGCGTTTTGTTTTGTCACCTACGACAAATTGATTCCGCTTTCCAACAACAAACTCGTTGCGATAAAAAAGGACTACAGCCCTTCACAGTATATTTACACCCAGAAGGATAAGGACAATAGGCCTACCTTGGGGGTCGTGGTCTCGAGGTTTAATTATTCCAGTATTTCAAACGTCATAGTGTTGGATTTTTCCAGGCAAAAATATTCTGATCTGAATGCACTTTCACATATTTTTGTAGCAAAGACGGCCGATCATTATTCTAACAAATGGACATTGCATGACGTTATTCAATACCAAATTTCACCTGACGGGATTTTTGAAGAAATCAAAAAAGTAGATAACATGGATATTTTGCAGGGTGAGGCTGCCCAAAATGCTTATAAATTGATGACATATTCACTCAAAAGGGATAGGGAAATCGAAAATAAGGATTTGTGGAGCTACATTCAGCTTTTGAAAAAAGAAGATTTGCAGGAAGAGTACAGGTTTATGTTGAACAAGTATCTTCAGAGATTTTTCCATCCTTTTGTGTGCGTGCTTTTGGCTACGTTGGGTTGCTTGTTGGGCTTTAGTAAACCGAGAGAGCAGAGACTGGTTGGTTTTACAATCGCGATAGGCTGTATATTTTTGTATTATATAACTCTGCCATTCTTTGACTTGCTGGCAGAAAAAGGGATTATGCATCCGTTTTTCACCGCAATTTTCCCTCCTTTGGCTTTCCTTTTAGCTATCTGGGCGTTTTACAAATCTAAAGACTTTTAGTCGGTTGAAGAGTGAGAGGTGAAATGTGAAAAGATTTCTAATTGTAATTTGTTTGATTCTTGCCGCTTTGGTTCCGACAGTTTGGGCTGCTTGTGAACCTGTTGAAATGGATTTCCAGGACGGAATTTATCACATTAAGCTGAGCGGGAAAAAAGTTGAAAAGGGCTTGAAATTTGTTTCGAGTGAAAAACTGGTTACAAACAAAGAGGCTCATCTAGCCTCCGGGTCTAAACTTACTATAAATACTGGGTTTTTCGACCCTAAAAACCAAAAAACGATTTCCTATATAGTGACTGACGGTCAAATAGCAGCGGACCCGCTGATGAACGAGAATTTGTTAAGCAACCCTCTTTTGAGGCAGAATATTGATAAAATAATTAACAGAACAGAATTCAGAGTTGTTAATTGTGACGGTAAAATTCATTACGAGATAGTTCCACACAAGACCGGCTTGGACTTTGCTTGTTCAGTGGTGACTTCAGCTCAAGGCGGGCCGATGCTTTTGCCTGATATGAATTTGGAAGAAGAGTTTTTTGTCTTAAAAAGAGACGGAAAAATTATAAGGGAATCCGCATCTGTGCTTGAAAAAACAGCAAGGACGGTTATAGCCATAAAGGGGCAGGCACCGTGTCAGGAAATTCATATTTTGATTATCACTAACAAGAATCCGAAGACGATTTACGAGGTTCAGCAGATGTGTCAGGAGCTTGGATTTGACAGAGCTATGACTTTTGACGGCGGAAGTTCTACTTCCTTAAATTACAAAAAATCAATCGACGAAGTTTCGACAAAAGACGCCGGCGGGAGAATGCTCAAGTCGTTTATGATTTTGAATTATTAATTGCTGATGACAAAAAGCCAATAAAAAAAGACGAAAAACAATTTCTCCGTCTTTTTTGCTGTCTCTTAAATTTAACTATTTTTTAGCTTTTGTTTTAGTTTCAACAACTGGTTCAAGCTTAGCTGCTGCCAATTTGTTTAAAGCAATCGTCAATCTTGATTTTTTTCTTGCAGCTGTATTTTTGTGCAAAATTCCTTTTACTACAGCTTTGTCGCAAAGTTGGTAAACTTTTGAAACCGCAACTGCCAAAGCGTCTTTGTCTTCGCCTTGTACAAGCTCAAGTGTTTTTTTCACTGCAGTTTTGATTGAAGATTTGAAAGCCACGTTTCTCAACGTATTTTTTTCTGCAATCAGTACTCTTTTCTTAGATGATTTAATATTTGCCATGTTTATTTTTCCTTCTTTTGTGTACTATGGTTCACTTTTTTGCTTAATGACGGCAATAAATAAACCTATGAGGATAGTGATTAATGCAATTATATTACAAACAAATTAAAATAGACATTATCATGCTATCCTAATCTTTAAATTTTGTAACATTATTCTTAAGAATTAGTCCTAAAGGACTATATATTATAATCAATTGTGCTATATAATTATTGTAAGAGTTTGTAGGATAATAGTTACAAGCAGAAAAAACAATAAGAAATTGGAGGCACAAATGTCAGTAGGACAATTCGTATTTATGTTACACAGCCACCTTCCTTATTACAGAAAAGCCGGTATGTGGCCTTTCGGGGAAGAAAATCTTTATGAATGTATGGCAGAAACCTATATTCCACTTTTAAAGGCAATAGCCGAACTTTATGATGAAGGCATCAAAGCAAAATTAACAGTCGGTATAACCCCGATTTTAGCAGAACAGTTAAACGATGACCACCTTAAACGTGGATTTATCGAGTTTTTGGACACTAGAATAGCTGCGATTGCAAAAGATTTGGACAGATATCCTGATCCTAGCGTAGCGCACTCTCAACACTTGAAATACCTTGCAAAATACTATTTTGATTGGTTCAACAACGTTAAAGATACGTTCGTAAATAAATTCGGTTCTGATTTAATCGGAAACTTCAAAAAATATCAAGATTTAGGTTGTATTGAAATAACCACCTCTGGTGCAACTCACGGGTTCTCACCTTTGTTGGCGACTGACAGCAACTTGAACGCTCAATTCAAAATAGGTTCTGAAACTACAAAAAGACTTTTCGGTAAAAAGGCAAAAGGAGCATGGCTTCCTGAGTGTGCTTACAGACAAGGCTACGAGTACGAAGGTGGAGACGGCGAAACGAAATGGCGTCATGCAATAGAAGTTGCCCTTCAAAACAACGATATTGAATATTTCTTCACAGAATCCCACGTTATCGAGGGCGGAAATTCCATCGGAAACCGTCGTGTGGTTGGGGTTTACGGAAATATCGAATACATTCCGCTTCCAGAGCGTGAAATCACAGGTTATGATACTTATTCTGCTTACTGGTTACCAGATGCGCAGGTTGCTGTTATGGGAAGAAATGACCGTGCAGGCTACCAAGTTTGGTCGGCAGGAGACGGATACCCTGGGGACGGATGTTTTAGAGAGTTCCACAAAAAGGATGACAAATCCGGAGCTCACTACTGGAGAATCACTTCAGCTACAACCGATTTGGGCGACAAAATGCTTTATGATCCGGTTTTGGCCCTTAATAAAATCAATGAAAACTCTGATCACTACACCACTATGCTTTATCATTTATTGAATGATCACAAGTTGGCGACTGGAAAAGAAGGACTCATAATGGTTTCTTTCGACACAGAATTATTCGGTCACTGGTGGTTTGAAGGGGTTGAATTCATTAAGCAGGTAATTAAAAAACTTAATTCTTACCTCCCTGAAGTAGAAAGAATGACGGCAGCTGAATACCTCGAAGCTCACCCTCCTACAGAAGCAATCCAAATCCCTGAAAGTTCTTGGGGACAAGGCGGACACTTCTTTGTATGGCAAAACCCTTTGACAGAATGGATGTGGCCTATTATTCACTCTTGTGAAAAAAGAATGAGCGAGTTGGCTTCAAAGTTTGAACAACAACCTCAAGACAAATTGCTAGGTAGAGCCTTGGCTCAAATAGCAAGAGAAAACTTGTTGTTGCAAAGTTCGGATTGGCCGTTCTTGATTACAACTTGGCAGGCTAAAGTTTATGCTACTGACAGATTTAATGAGCACGTTGAGAGATTTGAGAATCTGGCAGATATGGTTGACAACAACTCTATCGATGAAGGGTATTTGAAATCTGTTGAAGATATCGACAACTGTTTCCCTGATATTGATTATAAGGTTTATATGCCTCGTCAAGAAGCATGGATAGGGAACCAAAAAGAGTTATTGACACCCGTTTACGAGGATTAATTAGAATACTAAAAACAAAATGGGCGGGATTTTCTGAAAGAAGATCCCGCCCATTTTGTTTTTAGTATCAATATTTATGCAATCCAGCGGGTATTGCAGTTACTTATTTTACCGTTAGGCATGGAATAACTCATGTTTTGCAGGTTAGATTGGACAAGTCCAACGCCCATCTTTTCGTTATCTTTTTGCTGTGCAAAAGGATTTGAGCCTCCGATTACTGCCTGTACCGGTTGAACTGGTTGTTCAACTGGCTTTTGTACCGGATTTATGCCACCCATCATCGACGGATTGAAGAAATTCATTTTGTCTATAGCCATAATTGTCCCTTTTATATTGTATATTTATATAAAAACGCAAACAGACATGTTTTTGCACCTTACTGCCAAATTTGTTACATACTTAATAAAAACCTCGGCTCGCTGCTCTAAATTTAATACATTCAAGGCATAACAAATTTTCAAATATGGATTATAATTTGAATATGTCTATGCAAACACTATCAGAATATTTAGAATATCTGGAGGTCGAAAAGGGGCTTTCGGCTAACACACTTGAGGCTTACCGCCTCGATTTGACTGCTTTTTTGGATTTTTGCTTCTCCATAGAGGTCGAAGAATTGAATCTGATGACTAGAAGTCACATTAATTTATACATAATGGATTTGCGCGATAAAGCCTACAAGTCCTCAAGTGTAATAAGAAAAATCGCGTCTCTGAGAGGATTTTTCAAATGGCTATGCGCTGGCGAAATTTGCATCGTCAACCCTACTTTGACTCTGGAACAGCCAAGGGTTCCGAGGAAATTGCCGAAAATAGTAAGCATTCAGGAAATCGAAGGGATGTTGCGGGCTGATTTGAACGGGGCGGAGCGACTAATTATAGAACTGCTATATGGCTGCGGGTTAAGGGTTTCCGAGTTGGTTAATCTCAAAACAAATAGCGTTGACACTAGCGCAAACTACCTTAAATGCACCGGAAAAGGGTCCAAGGAGAGGCTTGTTCCTTTGGGCAGTAAGGCGAAATCAGCGTTTTTGGATTATTTGGTTCAGAGGGATTTAGTGGTCAAAAAATTCAGGCTGGACACGAAAAATCTTCTGATAACAGAGGGCGGAAGGTTTTTGACCAGACAGGATATTTACACTTTTATCCACAATCAGGGCTTGAAAATCAACAAAAATATTTCTCCGCACACGATGAGGCACAGTTTCGCCACCCATTTATTGGAGAACGGGGCGGATTTGAGGATTGTTCAGGAACTATTGGGCCACAGCGACGTTTCCACCACTCAGCTTTACACTCATGTGAGCAAAAAAAGGCTTAAGGAAGTTTATTTTTCTATCAATAAATGAACATAACTATTAGCTGTGGAACCTAGGCGGAAGATAATATTTAGCATAGAGTTATTTTTGTACTAAAATAACTCTATGCTAAATATTTTTGTTACAGGAACGGATACTGATATAGGAAAAACCTTTATTACTGCGGGGTTGGCGGCAACCATGCAAAGTTTGGGCTACTCTACATGCGTCTACAAGCCTGTTCAAAGCGGCTCTATTGAAAGGGACGGGTTTATCCAGTCGCCCGATTTGGCGTTCGTCAAAAATGTAGACCCATACGTCAATACCTACTCCAGCTATTTACTGAAAGAGCCTGCAGCCCCACTTATCGCAGCTGAATTGGAAAACATTGTGATTGACCGAAACGTTATCAACAAAGATTTCAAAAATTTATCTCAAAAACACGATTGCACTATTGTTGAGGGTGCAGGCGGACTTATGGTGCCGATTGCTACTAAATTTCTTGTTCTCGATATGATAAAAATGCTTGATTTGCCTGTGGTAATCGTTGTAAGACCAGACTTAGGTACGGTAAACCACACCCTATTGACCATAAATCAGGCTATTTCAAGCGGAATTAATGTTCGAGGGGTTATTATAAATAATTTTCCCGAGCACACAAAAAATATCGCAATAAAAACCGCCCCTCGTCTCATAGAGGAATATTCGGACGCTAAAATTTTGGGAATAGTGAAGTATTTTAACAACGTCCAAAAAATTAACCCAAATGATTTGATAACAAATATTTTAAATGGAATCGATATTGAAAGCGTTTTTGACGTGAAGATTTCCAAATTGAACGTGGATTAGGGTATAAAAATTGAAGGGCCGTTTCCAGCCCTTCAATTAACACTTTTAACTTCTTTTATTTAGCTACCGCAATCATACTGTAGCTTATGCCGGCTTCTTTCATTCTTGAAAGTGCTTTCTTAAGAGTTTCAGTATCTTTAGTTAACGCTATTCTAAAATAGCCTTCGCCGTAAGGCCCGTAGCCGTTTCCAGGCGGAACGACCACTTGAGCTTTTTCAAGCATCACTGAGACGAATTCTTCTGATGTGAACCCTTTTGGTACTGGCAACCAGAGATAGAAAGTCGCTTTTGACGGCGTTATGTCCCATCCGAGTTCTTTCAAACCGGCTTCCATGATGTCTTTGCGTTCTTTGTACATTTTGTTCAAGGCTTCGATTTGCTCTTTCGGTGCGTCGTAAGCTTTTACTGCGGCTTTTTGGATTGCTTTGAACACTCCGCTGTCGATGTTGTTTTTGATGGTGCCGAGTGCTTTTATCGCACTCGCGTTTCCTGCGACAAATCCGACTCTCCAGCCTGTCATGTTGTAGGATTTTGAGTGGGAGAAAAATTCTATTGCGATGTCTTTTGCTCCTTCGACTTGGAATACTGATGGTGCGACGTAGCCGTCATAGGTCATTTCGCAATATGCTTGGTCGTGGCAGAGTAAAATATCGTATTTTTTGCAGAAAGCGACCGCTTTTTCAAATAAACTTAAATCGCAAACCGCTCCAGTTGGGTTGTTCGGGTAGTTTAGGAACATCAATTTTGATTTTTTTGCAACGTCTTCTGGGATTTTGTCGAAGTCTGGTAGGAATTTGTTTTCCGCTAATAACGGCATCGAGTAAGGCGTTCCACCAGCGAATATAGTTGCGTTTTTGTAAACTGGATAACCCGGGTCTGGAACAAGTGTGTAATCGCCCGCATCTACATATGCGAAGAAAACGTGAGCAATGGCTTCTTTTGAACCAATATTCGCAAGCATTTCTGTGTTTGCGTCAAGTTCAATCCCGAAACGGTTTTTCATCCAGTCGCAAGAAGCTTTTCTGAATTCTTCCGTCCCGTTGTAAGGTGGATAATCGTGGGTTGTCGGATCGTCGATTGCTTGGTGCATCGCTTCGACTACCGTTGGGATAGTCGGGGTGTCGGGATCGCCTATTCCAAGACTAATTATGTCGATTCCCTTGGCACGTGCCTCTGAGATTTTTCTGTCGATTTCCGCGAATAAATACGGCGGGATTTTGTCTAAACGTTCTGATTGTTCCATTTTGCCTTCTTTCTCCATTGAGCTTCTGGCGAAATGTGAGAAATGGCCTCACGGTTATACCAAAAGCTATTGTATTCTTTTTTGTCTCTAAATAGTGAGAGCTCCTTTTTATGACCGTGCGTGTGACGCACCCTACTTCTGTGCGTCATTGCGAGGAGTGTAGCGACGAAGCAATCCAAGTATTCTGCGAAGAGCTTACTTTTTTTGGACTGCTTCACCCTAAAGGGTTCGCAATGACATAACAATCCTACCAAAAAACCGTTTATTTTTCAAATGTTGTTTCTGTCTTTACATGACCCCAAAATAAATGTTTGTATAGTATAATCAAATTATGGCAATTATTTCTGATGATGACGATTTTTATAATATAAAACAGGACAAAGTTCCTGAAAAGAGTCTTGACATAAAACCCGAGGCGATTGAATTTGACAAGAGTTTTGAGAACAACATCCGTCCCAAAACTTTTGAAAACTACATCGGCCAAAGCGGGCTGAAAGAGACTTTGCAAATTTCAATCGAGGCGGCGAAAAGACGCGAGCTTCCGCTTGACCACCTCTTGTTTTACGGCCCTCCTGGGTTGGGTAAAACTACGCTGGCCGGCGTTATCGCCACTGAAATGGACGTTGAGATAAGAATTACTTCTGCTCCTGCGCTCGAAAGACCACGCGATATAATAGGTATTTTGATGTCGCTAAAAGGGGGCGAAATCCTTTTTATCGACGAAATCCACCGTTTAAACAAAATAGCGGAAGAAATTTTATACCCTGCGATGGAAGATTTTTTCCTTGATATGACAACCGGAAAAAGCCAATCGGTCAAGACTTTGAGAATTCCCGTGCCCAAGTTCACCCTTATAGGTGCCACGACAAAGGCTGGGGCTCTTTCAGGGCCGCTTAGGGATAGATTTGGAATCATTCACCGTTTGGAGTTTTATTCTACCGAGGAATTGACTCAAGTGGTCAAAAGAACGGCTGGCATTTTGGATATAAAAATCACCGACGAAGGGGCTGTTTCTATTGCAAAGCGTTCTCGCGGAACGCCAAGGATTGCAAACAGGCTGGTTAAAAGAGTTGGCGATTACGCGTTAGTCAAGCATGATGGAGAGATTACCGATAAAATCGCCTGTAGTTCTTTGGATATGCTTAAAATAGACGATTTCGGGCTTGATAACACGGACAGATGCCTGTTGAAGCTAATTATAGAAAAATTCGACGGTGGCCCAGTTGGAGTTGAAACTCTGGCGGCGGCACTTGGAGAGGACGTCCGCACAATCGAAGATGTTTGCGAGCCTTATTTGTTGCAAGCCGGATTTTTGCAGAGAACCCCTCGCGGAAGAAAAGTTTCGCCCGAAGCCCTGAGGTATCTTGGCTACAAGTCGACTAGTTCAAATAAGGCCCAACAGAGTTTTTTCGAGGATAATTAGACGATTTTCTTTACTTTTGCCGGCGGTTTTGCTATCATTGATTATAATTAAGGGTTTGCCTTTGAGGAGAAAATATGTTTGGTAAAAAAAAGATTAGCGTGGTCACGCCTTGTTACAACGAGGAATCAAATATAGACGAGCTCTGCGACAGAGTGAAGTCTCAGTTGGAAAAATATAAAGACAAGTACGACTACGAACACATCCTGATTGACAACTGTTCCACCGACGGGACGGTTCAAAAGCTGAGGGATTTGGCCCAGAAGGACAAAAAAGTAAAAGTCATATTAAATTCCCGCAATTTCGGACATATCTGTTCGCCGTTTTATGGGATTGTAAACGCCACAGGTGACGCGGTTATACTTATTGTTGCTGACCTGCAGGATCCGCCGGAACTTATCTCAGGATTCATAGACAAGTGGGAACAGGGCTACAAGATGGTTCTTGCGGTCAAAAATCAGTCAAAAGAAAACCCTCTGATGTTTCTTGTGAGAAAGTCGTTTTACTCTTTGATAAACAAAATCGCTGACGATAATACTGAATTAATCAAAAATTTCTCAGGCTTCGGGCTTTACGACAAAAAAATCACAGCCCTTTTTAAAGAAAACGACGACCCGTGCCCTTATTTAAGAGGGTTGGTTTCGGATGTCGGGTTTGAAAAAGCTATAATCCCTTTTGTTCAGCCTTCTCGAAAAAGAGGGATTACGAAAAATAATTTTTATACACTCTATGACAACGCGATGGTAGGTATCATCAAGCACTCAAAAGTTCCTCTTAGAATAATGACTTTTGCCGGATTTTTGTTGTCCTTGTTGAGTATGACTTTTGCACTTTTGTATTTGGTTTACAAACTATTATTCTGGGATAATTTTGAAATAGGCATGGCACCAGTCGTTATTGGGTTGTTTTTCTTTTCGTCAGTCCAGCTTTTTTCAATGGGGATTTTGGGGGAATACATCGGTGCCATCTACACCAGAGTGAATAAAAAGCCGTTGGTAGTAGAAAAAGAGAGAATAAATTTTTAGGAGAACACAATTGAAAATTGAAATGAGCAAAGAAAACAAGATTTTAATTCTGTCTAACATAATATTAGTAGGGTTTTTCCTCGCGGTAGTATATCACTATGTTTTAGGATTTTATCTTGGGATGAATGCTCCGTTTAATTCTTTTGTTTATCCGGCCTACAAGGCATTTTGCGATTTCATAGACATTCTACCGTTTGTCAAGGATTATGCCCCATACTCAACAGTTACGCCTTGGATAGCTTATTTCCCTTTGGCATACATTATAATGTTACCTTTTACGCTAATTAAGAGCAGGATGATTGCTTATCTGATTTTTGCGTCCGGCTTTATGGTTTTTCTTATCTATGCGAACACCAAAGTCTTTTTTACCAAATCTTTTTCAAAGTTGCAAAATTTTCAAAATATTTTCATCATAACCTTTTTGTCCTATTCTGTTCTTTACAGTCTGGATAAAGGTAATTTGGATATGCTTCTCTTTATCGTACTTGCGCTTTCTGTGTATGCTTTTAAATCAAAAAGGTACATGCTCAGCGCAATCTTACTGGCTGTAGAAAACGCCATAAAGCCCTTTCCTGTCATATTTTTGCTTCTATTTTTGTACAAAAAACGCTACAAAGAATTCTTTATAAGTCTAGCGCTGACGGCCATTATGATTATCGGATGCTTTTTTGCATTTAAAGGAACCTTGTTGGATCAGATTTCTGTTTTGTCCAAAGATTTAAGTCTTTTTAAAGGGGCTTATATGTATGGGATTGATAGAAACCTGGGATTAACATTCGGCTCTTCCCTCTTTATGCCACTAAAATGGGTGTTTTGTCAAGTTTCGGCGCACCCTCTTATGTCCACAGTTACGTTTGTAAACCTATATAATATATTGTGGAATATCGTGACAGTTGTTGTTGCTTTTTTCACCTGGAAAGAAAAAGTATTCTGGAAAAAAATATCCCTGCTGACGTTTTATATGTTGCTAATGCCTTATCTTGTGTATGATTACAAGTTGATTTTCCTTTTTATTCCGCTTTGGTTATTTGTAGCAGAAAAAGAAAAATCAAAATTTGACCTTGCATACACTATCCTTTTTGGCTTGTTATTCATCCCCAAAAATATAGTTTTCTTTAATGCAGCTGCTTTTAAAGACCCGAGTTTACTTTCTTTTTGGGCTGGAGGGGCTGATTTTATTGTCAATAACATTAATTGGTCAATGATTAGTCTTTCGGTTATAATAAACCCTCTAATTATGCTCATTTTTATCGGTTTAATAATAACAGAACAATTCTCAAAGAAAAAAATAATATCCGATAAGGCCTCTGCAAAAAATGATTTTGATGATACAATAATTTAGTAAATAGTAAATAGGAAGAAAAGTCTATTCACCCTTCACCATTTACTTTTCGCAACCTGATATTTAAGCAAAGGATGTAAGCTATGATTGAAATGAGAGTGATGGGCATTGCCCTTGATACAAGAACAGGTTCGCCAATAGTGGTTCTCCACGACAAGGACAACAGAAGAGCACTTCCTATTTGGATAGGTTCGGCAGAAGCCAGTGCGATTATAAGAAAAATAGAAAACCTTGCGGTTTCAAGACCTATGACCCACGATTTGATTTTAGATATCATTAAAAAGACCGGCTACGACCTTAACAGAATCGAAATCAACGATGTCGAAAAAGAAACATATTACGCAAAATTGTTTTTGATAAACGACGAAGCAAATGTTATTGAAATTGACGCAAGACCTTCTGACGCTATCGCAGTTGCGATTAGAGTGGAAGCACCTATTTTCGTTACATCAAATGTGCTTGCGAACGGTTCAGTATCTACAGACGCCACCAAGGACGAAGAAGAATCGCAAGATTTTAAAAACTTCATCCAAAGCGTTAAGCCTTCAGATTTCGAAAAATTATTGAAGGAACACCCTGAATCAGACCAGTAGAATATTTTTGTCCATCCTCGGTACGAACCTGTTTTTATTGAAGTCTTTGTAGAAATAATCTTCCGCTTTGTTTAACCCGTAACCCTTTTTTTTAAAGGCGCACAGTCCGATAATTTTCTCGTTGTCGTCAAAGAAGTTTTTAATAAATTTAAGCATGTATTTTCCTTTGGTTTGTGTATAATTAGATTAATGATAATCAGAAAAAAGTCATGCAATAGTTAAAAAGTAGGTTGGGTTTTAGCCTAACAACGTAAAAAGGAGCAAAAAATGTCAGGAAAAATCACAAAAGAAATGAGTATTATCGAGATTGTACAAAACTACCCTGAGAGTTTAGAAGTTTTTGCAAAATACGGCTTGGGTTGTATCGGTTGTGCTGCGGCACGTTTTGAAAACCTTGAAGCGGGTGCTAAAGTTCACGGCGTAGATCCTGACAAAATGGTTGAAGAAATCAACGCGTTACTAGAGGCATAGAAGCCTATACGGGTCGAAGTTTGGCAGTTTGGTAAAATAAAGGCCGAGCCTCTAAGCCTCTATACTTCTTAACTTCCTAAAAAAAGGAGTTCTTTATGCAACATTGGAAAAAATTAATCATTACGACTGTTGTTCTACTTGCCCTTGGATTATATACTCCAATTGGCTTTTTCCTGCTTATGGCAGTGGCAAGCTTTTTAACAGCAATAGTGGCATATATAGCAGAAGAAAGGTCCGGTGGATACTGAATTCCACTAGATAAGGAGTATTTATATGGAATATTGGCAACTTTTAATTGTGGTCGGCATCCTGTTTATCCTGGTAGAAATCTTTGCCCCTATGGTTTTTTTCTTAAATTTTGCGCTGGCATGTTTTATGACGGCTGCGGTCGCGTTTTATATAGTTGATTGGAACATCCTTGTTCCGATATTTGTCGTTACTTCGGCAATATTTTTAATCTTCTTGCGCCCGATTTTGATAAAAAAACGCAATGGGAAAATGCAAACAGGGATAGATGATAAATACATTGGAAAAATTGTAAAAGTAATTGAAACGGTAACTTCCAGCAGCGGTGTTGTTTCGATTTACGATGAAAGATGGAGTGCTCGCTCAAATACTGGCGAAGAGTTTGAAGCTGGTTCTGAGGTTAAAATAGTTAGAAACGAAAGTTTAATATTGTACGTAGAAAAAGAAGCTTAGAAGCTTGGACAGGTAGGAAGTTCGGCGATTTTTATAAAAGACGCTAAACCTCTAGGCCTCTAAACTTCACAACTTCAAATAAAGGAGGCATCATGTTATTATTATGGGTTTTAATTATTCTGGCGATAGTTTATGTCGTAAAAGGGGTTCTGATTGTTCAACAGGCAGAAGTGGTTGTCATTGAGCGGTTGGGAAAATTTGAAAGAGTCCTTCAATCGGGCTTAAATTTCATCATTCCGATTTTGGATGCTCCAAGGGGTATGAATTGGAGAGTCACTCAAAAAGGGATTGACGGGTCCACTTACACTTACATAAAAGAGCGAATAAGAATCGATATGAGAGAAGCCGTTTACGATTTCCCTCGCCAAAACGTTATCACTAAAGACAACGTTTCCATAAGTATAAGCGCGATTATCTATTTTCAGATTATCGACGCAAAAAGTGCGACTTACGAAATCCAAAACCTGTCTGATGCGATAGAAAAATTAACTCAGACTACTTTGAGAAACCTGGTCGGCCAATTAGAGTTGCAGGAAACTTTGGTTTCAAGAGACAAAATCAACCAGGAATTGAGAGCGATTTTGGATGAAGCGACCAACAAATGGGGTGTAAAAGTTAACCGTGTCGAGCTTCAAGACATCACGCCACCGATTGAAGTTCAACAAGCGATGGACAAGCAAGTGAAAGCTGAGCGTGACAAACGTGCCAATATATTGGAAGCTGAAGGGTTTAAACAAGCAGCTATTCTTAAAGCTCAAGGGGATAAAGAAGCTCAAATCAACAGAGCTGAAGGGGACAAACAGTCAGCGATTTTAAGAGCGGACGGTGAGGCTCAGGCCAGAATAATCAACGCAAACGCCGAGGGAAAAGCCATTGAAGTTGTAATCGGAGCAATTAACGACAAAGGCCAACCTGACAAATACCTTATTGCAATGAAGTATTTGGATACTCTAAAATCAATTACGTCAGGCGAAAACAACAAAATTGTTTATATGCCTTACGAAGCGACAGGAATTTTGAGTTCCGTCGACGGGATTAAACAAATGTTTGACGCGGCAAAGAAATAAGTTAAATAGTAGAGTGGGTCTGGCTTGACTTCTTTTCAAGATGAGGAAAGAGCCGTAGAAAATGTCCTTACGAATTGCATGGATTATTCCTGCTTTAGACAACTATTTCCAATAGTATCCAGCCAGATAATATATCACAAGAAAGGTACGAAAACAACGTGCCTTTTTTGTTGCGTCATTGCGAGACATAAGTCTACGACTTTCACAGTGGAATCCCACCGAAGCAATCTCCTGCAAGACTAGGATGAGATTGCTTCGGTGAAGTCTTTATTTTAATATACAAATTTTATGTTTCGCAATGACGCACCACCCTTCACCCTTCACCCTTCACCCTTCACCCTTCACCCTTCACCAAATTATTACAATATTGCATAAATCAAATTTAATGATAAAATATCGGTGTTGACATAGAATTTGATGGAGTAAAATTATGGCAAGATTAATGAGACCAACGTGGGCAATCAGATGCACCCAATCAGGATGCAAAGCGCTTTTTGAAGTTGCAATTTTAGAAGACGGCAGGCAGCAAGAAGTGATCTGTCCGGCATGTGGCGAACACTACGTTTACCCTATCCGCAAAGAAGACGAAGAGAAATAAGTTCAGCGACGTAAGAGTTTTATCCAATGGAACTCCACAGGAGCGAAAGACAATTACCTTTTATGTTTTTTAACGAAACAGACAAACGCTATAACCAATATAGCGCACATTTGAAGAATAAATTTGGCGCCAAGGTGTATAAAATTACCCTTGACGCCGGTTTTTCATGTCCAAACCGTGACGGTACGATTTCCAATGGTGGCTGCATTTTTTGCGACGACGGCGGAAGCTTTTCTCAAGCTCATTCAAACCTTTTGACTATCGAAGAACAAATCGAAGTGGGGGTTGAGACTTTATCCAAAAGATTTAAGGCCAAAAAGTATATGTCGTACTTTCAGGCTTATTCAAACACTTATAAACCAGTCGGAGAGCTTGAAAAAATTTACACCTCCGCATTAAAACACCCTGATATCGTGGGGCTTTCGATTGGAACCCGCCCCGATTGCGTAGACGACGAAAAATTAAAGCTGATTTCATCCTACAAAGACGATTATTACACATGGGTTGAATACGGACTGCAATCAATCCACGACAAGACTTTAACCGCCATAAACCGCGGGCATGATTTCGACTGCTTTTTAAGGGCTTACAACAAGACCAAAGAGCAAGGACTGAACGTCTGCGCGCACGTAATCTTTGACCTGATGGGTGAAACCAAGGACGAGATGCTCCAAACCGCCCAAAAGCTCGCTGAACTAAAAGTGAACGGGGTGAAAATCCATATGCTCTGCGCCTTGGACAATACGAGACTCGCCACCCTGTACAAAGAGGGCAAAATTTCATTTATGTCGGAAGAAGATTACATCCAGACGGTCTGCGACTTTTTGGAAATTCTGCCGCCGACCACAACCATTCACAGATTAGCTGGAAATGGATTGAGCAAAGACTTAATCGCCCCACAGTGGCTGGGCAAAAAAATGGATTGTCTGAACAGAATTGACAGGGAGCTTATAAAAAGAGATTCATATCAAGGCTCGCGTTTCAATCTTACCTTATCATAATCGTTCCATTTAACCTCGCTAAAGGTCGCACCTGTAAATTTGGCAAAAGCCCTTATTGTTTTATAATGTTCTAGTATATAATTTTCGCCAATGTGTTTTTCTATTGTTAAAACTTCTGCTTGTGCAAAAATCCAGTTTAGCATTTCTTGTTTTGAAAGTGACTTTTTGACTGTAGTCATATCAATTGAAGTGTAACCTTCAGGTGTTGATGCGAAGATTTTTTTGATATCTCTGTATACTGTTAAAGTAACATCTTGGAGTGATAATTCTCTGCACGAATTTGGGACTGGGGGGTGGTTATGTATAAAAACATCCTTGGGATCTAGCTCAAGATTATAAACTTCTTTAGGTATTTCTTTTTCTGCGCCCATCCTGAAATCTGTTTGGTTGGTGATTTTATCTAACTTAAAATCAATGCCTTTAGCAAATTCAATTTTTTCGTTGCAAATTTTTCTGGCACATTTAATTGCGTATTTGTTGATGTCTTGAGGTATTTTACTTAAGCTCGGCAATTAAAAAACTCCTTTTTTACACATCTTGAATAAGAGTGCTAAAAAAAAGAATTGCCACAAGACTTCAATTTTGAGGGGGATTGTAACATGTTTTTACCGTAACTATTACCAGTTTTTAAGATCGCTGAAAATGGTCGGTACTTTGGCGGCTTCTTCTTCACCCACGCCGTCTATAAAAAACAGTTCGTTTTTAACGGGGTTAACTATGCAGAATTCGTGGCATAATTTGTTGAAATCTATGTCGTTTTGGGCTTCTTCTCTGTTTGCGAAACGTCCTCCCATTTGGCTAATGTCAATCGGAAGAAAATAGTAAGATTGCTGATAACTCGGGTCGCTTGCTATATTTTTAACAGAATCGGAAAAAGCCGCTCCGTAAGGACAATTAGCACCGGTATAATATATGGCAAATTTTTTGTTCGCACCGTAGTAATTTGCGTATTTGGGAGCTTTTTTCAGGTACTCAACAACGCCTGAGGGTATTTTTGCCGAACTTGAAACGTAAGCGGCTGGGATTGAATCACTCTGTGGAGCTTTACTTGGACTAGAACTAGATACTAAATAGGCAACTGCTATCAGAGAAAAAATCATTATAACTATAAAAAGTGCCTTGTAAAATCTATTCATTCGCTGGCTCCACTTAATTATTCCATAGTTGGATTATAGGCGTTCATGTACGTTATGTCAACCCTAACGGTTTTGAATAACGAAAAAATTTCACTCGTGGTATAATTTTGTTATGGATAAAAAAGTTATTTCAAACAACAAAAAAGCGTATCACGAATTCACAATCTTTGACAAATTCACGGCAGGGATTGTGCTTATGGGTACAGAAATCAAATCGCTGAGAAAAAACACGGCGAATTTGAAAGACAGTTTTGCCAAAATCGAAAACGGCGAAATCTTTTTGTACAAGTGCCACATCGCTCCTTACGAACAGGGAAACCGACACAACCATGAGCCGGAGCGCGTTAGAAAACTTCTTTTGAATAAAAAGGAGATTCTGAAAATGCAAACAAAAATGAAAAAAGAAAACTATACAATCGTGCCCTTGGAGTTGTTTTTGGTCAACGGGTTTGCAAAGCTTGAAATCGGCCTCGGCAAAGGTAAAAAACTCCATGATAAAAGAGATGACCTTACCAAAAAGTCCCAAAACAGGGACATCGAAAGAGCGATGAAGAATTAAAAAATTGGCTTGCCGAGTCTGACCCTTTGGTGTATAATTATTAGGATGATGTATGTAATCAGTAAATAATAAATTTACAAGCAGGGCAAACGGAGGAATAGAATCTCAGAGGCTCAGAAGTTTGGTAAAAACAAAGCTCCTAACCCGTCCAACCAGTCCAAGCTTACGTACCAGCTAGTGCATGAATCTAGTAAATGCCATAGCGATAAATAAGATAAAACCAAAATAATTTAGTAAACGTTAATAAGGCAATCAAGTGTGGTGAAAAAATGTATAACAAAAAAGATATTATAAAAACTTTAAACGAGTATAATTATTTTATAGAGCAGTCGGTTTTGGATAATTTTATTAAAAACTGGAAGATAGATCCTATTTATGAAGATGAGGATGGGGTTGAATTTTTTGATAACCTTTCGATTGTAAAAATTAAAAAAGGTATAAGTCTGAAGTCTCAAGGTTATGACAACAGCGAAATAATTTATCATATCAATAAGATTTTGGTCGAAGTCACCCCTGTCGAGGCCACAGAGGTTATGGTTCTTGATGAAAAAATGGACAAAACTCCGGTTGAAAAAGCCGCTGAGCCTACTGAGATGAAAAACGTTACCATCGATGTGACCAGCCAAACTTTACAGATGTTGGCAGATGCGGTCGCTTCGAAAATAACTACCGAAATTAAGCAGCAACTTCTCTTGGAAAATCCGTTAAAAGAGAGCAACGATGCACTTTCAAAACAAATTGAAGAACTTTTAGAAGACAATAAAAAATTGGCTGAAAGAATTCAACACCTTGAAGGCAATAAATTTTGCTTTTTAACTTGGATTGAAAGTCTTTTTGGGTCAATAAAAAAATAAAGCCCTTATCAAATCCCTTAAGAATTATACATAAATTTTTAATCGGGCTTGACAAGGGAGTTTGAGCTTGAGATAATGATTAGACGAAGTTATTAGATAGGTAGATCGTTTTAAAAAACATTCGATACGGCGATGAAATCTTTAAGATGCTCATCAAGCGGCTGTTTACGATCCCTTAAATTGAAAGGAAAACACATGTACGCAATAGTGGAAACAAGCGGAAGACAGTATCAAGTTGAAGAAGGACGTTACTTAAAAGTCGATTTATTAGACGGCGACGAAGAAAGTAAAGTTGTATTCGATAAAGTAGTATTGATTGCAAACGGCAAAAAATCAAAAGTTGGCCAACCTTATGTAGCTAACGCTTCTGTAGAAGGTGTGATTTTGGCTCACGGCAAAGAGAAAAAAATCATTGTTTACAAACAAAAACCTAAAAAAGGTTACAGAAAAAAACAAGGTCACAGACAAGGTTACACCAAAGTTATGATTAACAAAATCAGAACAACAGCTTCAAAAAAATCAGAAACAGTTTCAGCTGAAGAAGTGTAATCGTAAGTTAGCAAGCAAAATTATAAAAGGAGAAATAAATCATGGCACATAAGAAAGGTATGGGATCGACCCGTAACGGAAGAGACTCACAAGCGCAAAGATTAGGCGTTAAAAAATACGGCGGAGAAGTTGTTAGAGCAGGTAACATCATCGTTCGTCAAAGAGGAACTAAATTCCACCCAGGAAACGGCGTTGGAATCGGTACTGATGACACATTGTTTGCATTAGTTGACGGTGTTGTTAAATTTGAACCACACAGACGTGACAGAAAACAAGTTAGCGTTTATGCTGATGTTGCAGTTGCTGTTTAGTCAACGATCATAAAATTCAAAAGGCGATTTTTCAAATGTAATAATTTGCGAAACCGCCTTTTTTACTAGTTATAATTATAATTAGTAAAGTAGGTTGGGCATACTTGCCCAACAACATGAAACCAAAAATAAAAAAGGATATAATATGAGCGAACAACAAATTATAGTAACGATTTCCGGTACGGACAAAGTCGGTATAGTAGCGAAAGTTACCGCTGTGCTGGCTGAATACAAGGTTAACATTGAAGACATCAAACAAACCTTAATGCAGGGGCATTTTGTGATGTTTTTACTGGCGGACATAAGCAAATCCACTTACTCATTCAAAGAGATAAAAGAGGCATTAATGACTTCTGGTACCGAATTAGGGATGGAAGTCTGGGTTCAGAGAAAAACTATTTTTGACAAAATGCACACGGTGTGAAGAGGAGGGCAAAAGAGGCCTAGATGCCAAGAGGCATAGCAAAGGAAAAGCAAAGCCTCTGAACTTCTAACCCATCTTAGCTTTTATAATGTCAAATTCAAACACATGTCTTCAAAGACAAGTAGCGGGTTCATTCTCACAGTTATCTGTTTTTTTGCCACTTCGACTGATTTGATGTCCCTTAAAATTTTGGTTTCAATCTGCTTATTCCCGAGGTTCGATTTTAACAAAACTAGCATATAGTTTTGAATTTCGTCCAAAAGGATAATGCTGTCGGTTTCTTTGGATAGGGCAAAAAGGTTTTGGGCCAAATCGAACGAGTCCTTGCGTTCAAATTCCAAATAGTCGGAGAAAAATCCTTCAATGGCTGCAAAAGTGCTGTTTCCGACGTTGTAAGATGGAACGAAGAAACTTTGGGAACGCGAAATTATCGTTTCGATTAAATCGTTTTTGTCTCTGGTTAAGAAGAAAAAAGTGGTGTTTTCCGGCGGCTCTTCGATTATTTTGAGCAGTGAGTTGGCAGTTTCTTCATGAAAATTGGTTCTGTTCAAACCTAAAGGCGTCCAAATATCTTTTTCTAATTTTGCGTCGCAGAAAATAAAGACTCTGTGGTATTCAGAAGTGTTGAGCAAGGAATTTTTGACCATTTGCGACTGCTTGACCGAGATTACGGTTTTGGTTTCGTCGTCCGACGGCTTGCTGTCCAGTTTTGAGATGGTCATTATCGCTGGATGCTGCTGTTCTCTTGACCAGTTGCAATTTACGCAACGGCATTTTTCGTTTTGCATTTCTTTGCAGTTTAAGAGTCTGGCAATTTCTTGTGCGAGATTATATTGGGATTGCAGGTCGTTTCCGTAGAGCAAAATGCTGTGAGAAAGGGCCCTTGTTGCATGGCTAATCCCCCCCTGAAAGTATTGGGTCAAGAACGGATATTTTTCTTTTAGGTCTGAATTAAAAATTTTTGTGCTCCTATTGTTTTTTTATGTTGTTGGGTTGAAAACCCAACCTGATTTGCAATTTGAAGTAGGTCTGGCAATCCTACCACTATTTTAAACTGTTAAAATAGCTTTTTCCACTTCGTCCGCCACGTTGAGGGATTCGCCGGCTTTTATTTTGAATTCTGAGGCGACCAGATTTTGTTTAAGTCTGACCAAATCAGCCAGCGGGGTGTTCTTCATTTTTTCCAAAGTTGTTTTCACGATGAATTCATGCTGGCCCGTGAGCCTTGCTATGGCGGAAGCCGGAAGCTCTTTCGATTTAGCTTTTATGGTAATCCATTTTCTGAGCATGGTCTGCAAGGCCGAGAGGATTTCAAGCGGGTATTTTTTGTCGAGCAGCTTGTGAAATTCGACCAAAGCGCGACCTTTTTCGCCTTTTAGAATAAAATCGGCGAGGGAAAACAGGTCCTCGTTTGTGATGCAAATTTCTTTGACCATTTTTTTTGTGATGACTTTTTGCGGATAAGCCAACAGTGCAAGCTTTTCGAGCTCGGTAGCCAGTTCTCTCAGGTTGTTTCCGACCTGTTCAATCATAGCCAGCATCGCAGGTTTTTCGAAAGTTATGTCGTGCTTTTTCGCTTCTTTGTTTACCCAGTTGGATATTTCATCGATTTTGTAGGTTCTTATGGTCGGAAATTCCTGTGATTGGGCGTATTTTGTTATTATCTTGTATATTTTCTTTCTTGAATCGATTTTTTTGCCTTCGTTTCTAGGTAAAGTCGCCACAAAAATTATGCAAATATTTTCTTGGTTGTCCTCAAGTGCGTTTGAAATTTCCTGAAGTTGTTTGTCTTCAAAGGTCGAGGAAAAATAGTCAAGGCAGTTGATTACTATCATCGAAGTCCCAAACATCATCGGTTGGGTTCTCAAAAGAGAAATCAAATCAGGGAAATTCGGGTTGTCGTGGATTTTGAAATTCATTGCAGCAAAATCTTTGTCGAGCAACTTTTTTTTAAGTTTTTTTATCTCAAGCCCGATATTATAATCTTCATCCCCGTGGAAAAAATATACTGCCATTTTTAGCTTCCCGTCGGTGCTATGCTGCACCCTACCCTTTGTCTTTTTGTTTTGTGTTGTTGGGCTGGAAAGCCCAACCTACTTTAGCGTTTTATGTCGTCGATCGGACTTTCTCGCCCGAAAACTATTTTTTAATTAGCTATCTATTAACAAGCTCGCCCCGATAACGCCTGCGGTGTTACCAAGTTTTGCCGGAACGATTTCCACGGCGTTGCCCGAAATCGGCATCGCTCTTTTCAGGATAGTTTCTTTGATAGGTCCCATAAGGATTTCGCCCGCATCTGCAACTCCGCCGCCGATGATTATTTTTTCAGGGTTGAGTAAATTTACCACGCTGGTTAGTCCTAGGCCGATGTATTCGCCCATTATGGTGAAAATTCTTTTTGCGACAACGTCACCCTGTTTTGCCGCTTCCGCGACAATGTAAGGGGTCATTTCGTTGCTTGCAAGTTCTCTGTATTTTGTAGATTTGCCACCTTTGATGTATTCTTCAGCCAAAGCCACAATCGCAGGGCCCGAGGCGAATGCTTCCAAGCAGCCTGTGTCTCCGCAGCCGCACATAGGTCCGCCGTTTGTTTGCAATTTTATGTGACCGAGTTCGCCCGCCGCGTTGCTTGCTCCGCGTACAAGTTTCCCATTTATGATAAGTCCTGACCCGATTCCGGTTCCGACGGTGATGCAGATAAGGTTCTGGCAGCCGATACCCGCACCGTAGTTTAATTCTCCAAGTGCAGCGCATCTAACATCGTTGTCTACGCGAGTCGGGATGCCGAATTCTTTTTCAATTATTTCTGCAAGAGGAACTTCTACCCAGCCAGGGACATTCGGGCAAACCCTTACTATTCCCTTTTGATAGTCGATTTGTCCAGGGAAGCCGAAACCAATTCCTTGAATGGAATTTTTGTCGGTTTTTGTTTCCTGCATCAAGTCTTTTATGGCTTGTTTGATGTTATTAATGGTGTATTCGTAGCCCATTTCCGTTCTGGTAGGAAGGGTGTTTGAGTAAGTTATTGTTCCGTTAGGCTCGACAAGCGCAATTTTAATATTGGTTCCGCCGACATCTATTCCGATTCTACATTTTTTCATACTTGCTCCTCTTTTTAAACTTCAAACTTATCCGATATTAATATCATAGAATAAAATAATAAAATATAATACTTAAAAAAAAATTAATTTAATATTTTTTACACTTTGTTGAGGGTATAATGATTGAAGAAATAAACAAAATTTGTTATAAAGGAGAATCATGACACTTAAAGAGATTAAAAACAATATATTTTACTGCGGACTGAACCACCGCGAAAGAAGACTTTTCGACGAATTAATCCCGCTTCCGATGGGTACTACTTACAATTCGTATTTGATAAAAGGTAGTGAAAAAACGGTTTTGATTGACACAATGTATCCTCCAAAGGCGGACGAGTACCTTCAAAAAATTGAAGATGCCGGAGTAGAAAACGTTGATTATGTAGTTATAAACCACGGAGAGCAGGATCACTCGGGGGCTTTGCCGAAGGTTCTGAAGAAATATCCGAACGCGACAGTGTTAACCAACACAAAGTGCAAAGAGCTTCTTCAGGAAATGTTGCACATTGAAGAGAACAAATTCCAATTGATAGCGGACGGCGAAGAAATTTCGTTGGGCGACAAGACGCTTAAATTCATCATCGCCCCTTGGGTTCACTGGCCGGACACTATGTTTACCTATGTGAAAGAAGACAAAGTTATATTTACATGCGACTTTTTGGGTTCGCATTCTCCTTTTGAAAACGTCTTTGCGGTTGAAAGCGAAAAGCTTTTGTTGGCGGCAAAAAGGTATTACGCAGAAATTATGATGCCTTTCAGAAAGTTTTGCAGTAAGTATGTTGCTAAACTAAAAGAGATGGATATTGAGATGATTTTGACAAGCCACGGCCCGGTCTACAAAAATCCTCAGTACATTCTAAATGCTTATGAGAAATGGACGGCGGATGAAGTTGCAAACGAGGTCGTTATTCCTTACGTTTCC
>Ga0247840_10002434_pt1 | contig 33206 bp, 36 predicted proteins | sample LaCruzMarch2015__FD_192404 | JGI IMG/M metagenome (GOLD analysis project Ga0247840, IMG submission 192404) | Freshwater microbial communities from meromictic Lake La Cruz, Castile-La Mancha, Spain - LaCruzMarch2015_17m | ecosystem: Environmental > Aquatic > Freshwater > Lake | place: Spain...
TACCATCTTTTTTATATCTTTCAACCCATCGCATTAGACTTCTACGAGAACATTTAAATATTTTACATACTTCTTCTTGTGTTTTATCTTCAACTAAATAATAATTTACAGCAGATAATTTATAATCATTACTTTTATACGTCATATATAATTGTATAACAATAAAACATAAATAATATACACAATTTTTATATACAAAATAAATTAAGCGACATCTTCAAATTCATATACTGCTTTCATCATATCAACTAACTCTTTTATTGTATTTTTTAATTCTTTTATCTCACTTCTCATTTCAATTATTTCATTTTCTAATGAAACCTTTTTTGGTTCTATTTTTGGTTCTTGAGTTATTTTACTTTTTTTTTGTGGATTTTCTTTTCTTGTTATTGTTTCCATTATTTGTTCTTTATCTAACTTTGTTTTTATTATTATTTCTTCAATAGACACCTTTTTTACATACATATTGTATGCTATAGTTCGTTGTCTTCCTCTTATACCACCAATAGTTCTATTGTGTGTTTGTGCTATAATTTCAATATTTATATTTTTATCCAATTCTTGTAATAATGTATTTTCTTCTTCGTCAGTCCATTTTTGTCCGAAATTGGTAGGATAATCTGTATCTGGATTTTTTGTTTTTATCATTTTTAACATAGGACTATCCATTATTTAACTATTATTATTATATAATTTATAATATTTAAACTATTTCAATTTTATATAATCATTTTTTTATAAAAATATATAAAAATATGTTATAATATCAATTCAAATGAATGTTGAAGATTTGTTAAATAAAAATAAACTATTGGAAGATGAAGTTACAACATTAAAAGAAAAATTAAAGAATTATACAGCACCATCTAGAAGCAAAAAATTTTATGAAAATCATAAAGAAGCAATCCAACAAAAAAATAAAGAATATAAGGAAAAAACAAATTATTATACAAATCTTTCGTCTGAAAAGAAAAAAGAATACGCAAGAACAGCATATTTAAACAAAAAAGAAAAAATAAATAAACCAAATGAAAAAACAGAATTGGAAAGTATTTAAGATTTATATAGATTATTCGTTAAATCTATATAAATATAATCTTTAGTAAATATATAGAATGGTGAAAAAGAAGAAGTTGAAAGACGAATTCAAAGAGTTTAGGAATAATGATAAATCCGCATACAAAACCATCAAAACAACGCTCAAATCTGTTTTACTCAATCGTGATTTGGTGCAACCTGTAATAAATAACTTGGTTTTTGAAATGAATAATTTAATGATACATTCTTACCAGTTTATCCGTTTGTATGTATTGAATTGTTATTCCAATAAAACCGCTTTGCCTGAATTTGACGATACTTTTATTTTATACTGCATAAAAACATTAGGCACTCGTGATAACAGAGGAAAGAAAGGTGGTGATACAGCACTGCTTGATAAGTTGGAAAGGTTTTATTTGGAAGAATATCAGCCAGCAGTAAATCACGAGAAAACCAATTTGAAAAACACTACTTTTTTATTACCTTATTTAGCAACACAAATTCATACTTCATTATCCAACAACGCACAAGAACATTTCATACAGCACTTTTTGAGATTTATTAACAAAACAACAACTGCTATAACTGAAGATAAATCCATTTTATTCAAATTGAAACATCAACTGATGAGTTTAGATAATGAAACCAATGAAATATTTAATGAATGGAAAATTACTCATTTACCTAATATTTTCCCACAAAACATTAAAAAATCAATACACTATGATGTGAAAGTTAGACCATTTGAATATTTGAAAGGAATGTTGTATATGAATGAAGTATTAGAAAAGGAAGAACATAAATTATTTCAACCCTTACCTCTACGCAGTAATATTATTCCCAAACATATTATTTTAGATACAGCAAGTTTGGTTAGTTTATTCTGCCCTGAAACAGATAAAGATGGAAACAAAAATAAAAAGGGGGATTTATTAAGTAATCTAAAAGATAATCAACGTGATATTTGGAATAGTTTTTTGAACTTGAACCATAAAGTATTTAAAAACCAACATTATCAGTTTCATAACCAAATACAAATAGATGGTATTTCGTGTTGCTTGTTATTTATTAGAAAAGATTTGAAGGATAAAAAATGGGGTTCAAGAGTTCCAAGCATTCCAGAACAAGATTTTTACAACATTGAAGATTTATCTAAAGAGCAATTAGATACACTAAAGGATAGGAATATAGTTGGTTGCGACCCAGGAAAACGCAGTATTGTTTATATGATGGATAAAAATGGTAATAAACTACAATATACTGCACCACAAAGAAAACGAGAAAGCAAAGCAAAAACAAACCAACGAATATTATTAGAAGAAAAGAAACGACATAAAATTATTGAAAAAGAAACCGAGTTATCATTACAAAATAGCAAATCAGTTGATTATATCAAGTTCAAAACATATTTAGTTGGTAAGGATAAACTGAATAAAGAAACAACCGAATTTTACAGGAAAGAAACTTGGAGAAAAATGAATTTTAGGCAATATAGTTATGGTAAGAAAAGTGTTGATACTTTCTTGAATAAAATTCAAGAAACATTTGGTTCCAATATCCTAATTGGTTATGGAAATTGGAGTAGAAGCACACAAATGAAACATTTTATGCCTACGATGAATAAAGGATTAAGAAAACAAATCCATAAAAAGTATGATACAATAACAATCAATGAATGTAATACAAGTAAAAAGTGTTGCGATTGTAATAAAGACCTTGAATATTACAAGGATAAAGAAAACAAGAAGGTATTTCGTCTTTTAGTGTGTTCTAACTGCGTGAGTTGCGAAAACAAAAAAATCGTATTTAGAACCAGAGATGCTAATTCCTCAATAAATATAATGAAATTAACAAGTTGTTGGATAGATAACCAAACTCGTCCAACGGCATTTCATTCTCATATTTCGTCTTTCACCTGTTCCACTACCAAATAAGAACAGGAAAAAGTAAGACCATCGTAGGTGAAATTCCTACTATTGATTTTACATTTTCTCTTATTTTTTTGCCCAGTAAAATGGGCGTTTGAAATGAGAAAAGGTGTAAAACGCAAATCAAAAATGCCAAAGACGTTAAAAGTCAAATGTTCTAATCCAGCTACCATGGCTGGGCTAACTGGTTGGTATACTGAAATGTTTGAAAAGATGGGATGGATGATTTTAGCCAAAAATAAAGGTGGAATGAACGATAAGATTATTTCTTATAAAAAATCATTAGATCGATTATCGGAAAAATTACAATGTAAAATGAATAATGTTACAGAAGAAGATCATCGTAACGATTTAGCGATTATGTTAGGTAATGTAAGTATCCTCATATCCCATGCAAAGAAAGATCTATAAAGGAATAACTTTTTTCATTGCTTTTGCAATTGTTTTGCGTATATGCTCTTCCGAATAACCTAATTTTTCAGCAATTTCTTTATTCGTTTCTTGCTTTTCAAGATAATAATTTAATTTCGTATGTAATAAATACTTTTCAAATGGTTTTAATGTATTTATTTTATACCATAGTTGCTGATAATCATCATTATCATTATAATCTAATTTATAATTTGTATCATCACTAAAGGTATTTTTTATTTTTAATTTGTCTAATAACCATTCATCGTCTCCTAAAAATCTAGTTTGTAAAAGTTTTTTTTTATAAGAAATATCTGTAATATTATGTTTTTTCATTCTTTCATTTTTTGAAACACTTGTAATCGGATGTAAACCCGTAATCGCATTATATAATTCTCCTTTTACATATATTTCCGCATATTTTACAAAATTACTTCTTCCATTATATTTTTTGATAGCTCTTACTAACCCCAAATTCGAATAAGTATACAATTCATTCATCGAAATATGATGACATTTATGTTTATGCATTTTTTTAAATTCGTTTGCCTTTAAAAAACTCCAATCATCATAATAAATATATAATATTTGGTTTATTTTATTACGCATTTTATAACTAGTTTCTGGATTTACAATGATTTTTTGTATTTGGATCCATTGTTGAGGGGTAATGTATTTATTATGAAATATTTTCCTTGAATCTCCTTTTAAAAAAAAGAAGAAAATAAATAATAATGTCATGAACATGTTAGTAATACTATATTATATAATAAGTTGTTTTTATTAGATAATTATAAAATATAAAATTGAAATAAAAGGAAATAAAAATGAATGAATTAAATATATATAATGGCATCCACGAATTCAAGTAGTTTAATTTCATCGATTTACAAATCCAGAAATATTTTATTGGAAATACTAGAAGGACAAGATTATAATATAACAGATAATTTTGAATTTAGTGTCAATGAAGTTAATGCAATGTTTACGAATAAACAATTAGATATGATTTTAGAAAAAAAAACAGAAAATGAAAAAACCAAACGAAAAAATAAGATTTATGTTCGCTATTATTTAGGAAAAACACTTCGTCCGCAAAATGTTCAAGAAATGATGGATGATTTGTTTGTCGTAGAAGAAGTTCTCACTAAAGAAGATACTTTATATATTATTGTAAAAGATGAACCAAATGATACAATTATCAAATTATTAAAACAAATTTGGGAACAAGATGGTATATTTATCGTGGTTCAATGGTTAAAAAGATTACAATTTAATATTTTAAAACATGTTTTTGTCCCTCCTCATCGTATTTTAACTCCTGCAGAATGTAATATTTTAAGACCACGATTTAACATTATGGAGGACAGTCAATTACCAGAATTATCACGTTTTGATCCAGTCGCTCAATGTATTGGTATACGTCCTGGAGAAATATGTGAAATTTTGCGTCCTAGTAAAACTGCGATTGTTGCGAAATATTACCGTATTTGTGTGTAAAGTGTTTGCCAATAAAATCTATGAATATTATAATATGTATCCAATGAATTCAAACGTAAATTTAAAAAATCATGAATATTTAGAACCTCATGCGCAAAAATATCAAGCAAAGCTTGTTGCAATGAAAGAACGTTTTGCCTCTATTTTAGATGACTTTAAAAAATATTATATTTTTTCTTCCAAAAATCCAGATGTCGAAGAATACCAACGTCATTATCTGGATAGTAAAACCAATTTACAAAAAATAAATAAAGAGGTATTTACAATGTCAAATGATATTGAAAAAAATATAGAAAATTTAAATGTTATTGTAATGCGTCTAAATACAAAATTATCTACCGAAAAGCAACTGAATGGTGAATTGGTGACTCTGAATAATAAAATTCAGAATACAAGAAATGGTGCAGAAATTATGTTAGATGATAGTGTAGAAATCTATAATAAACAATATTACTACAATTTGGAAATATTTATAAGTATTTTGTTATTACTTGCGATGCTTTCTAAATTATCTTTACCTTCGAAAAAATAACTTAAATAGTTTTTTTTATTATCTATTAAATTGAATAAGATGTTTTTATCTAATTTACTTTTATGCTTATTTTCTCTTTCTTCTTATCATTTCAACACGAGCACAAAAATTTGTGTCAATTGCAAACATTTTATGGACGTTAGTTCTAGTCCCCGTTTTGGAAGATGTTCCTTATTTCCTAAAAAGTATGATAAAACGTATTTGGTTTCAGGAACTAAATTGATTTCTGAAAGTTTTTATTATTGTTCTACCGCAAGAGAACAGGAAAGCCTATGCGGAGAAGAAGGAAAAATGTACAAAAAAAAATACAAGGCTAGAGAAGAAAAAAAGAAATCAGATGAATAAAAATTGATAAATAATATATGTATTATATTAATGATTCGAAAATATACCATTTATGGAGAACGTTGTAGTGGAACAAATTATTTAGAAGAATTAATGACACTTAATTTTGATATCCCACTTACTTGGGACTATGATCACAAACATTTTTTTGGATTTCAAGATTTGAATAATAGTGATGATACTTTATTTATTGGAATCGTAAGAGAACCTTATGATTGGATCAATTCATTGTATCGAGAACAACATCATTTACCAAAAAATTTCAAAAATATGGATGATTTTTTAAACTGTGAATTTTATTCTTTAGATGATGATACTGGTATAGAATTAATAAAAGATCGTAATATGTGTAAACCTGATAAAAGATATGAAAATATTTTTGAAATGAGAAATACAAAGTTATCTTTTTTATTAGACTATATGCCTTGTCATGTTAAAAATTATATACTTATTCGATATGAAGATTTAATCAATGATTTTCAAAACACAATGTATAAAATTTTTCAAAAAGGATTAAAAGTCAAACATAATATTGAGTTTCCTATCAATACATCCAACTATAAAAAGTCGAACTATTTAATTTTTGTTCCGAATTGCAAGCCGAATCATATAGCTAAAGAAAAAATATTTCCTAGATTAAATACTACTTATGAAAACAGAGTTTGTTATTCTTTGATATAATTTTATTTTTTATAATAATATAGTATTATTATAAAAATGTATCCGATCAAATACATTCCTAAAAAACTAACAAAAAAAGACAAGAAAAAGCAACGAAGCATGTTGGACAAATCAAAAAAAATGTATAAAAAAAATAAATATTATACAAGAAAACAAGTGCCATCTTATCCACATAAAACGTCGAATCATATACTTGATGCACGACGTATATATAATATAAAAACAGTTAAGGTTGGAAAAGAATTATCCAGTAAAACGGGTTGTAGTGTTAGTGCTTTACAACAAATTGTTAAAAAAGGACAAGGGGCTTATTATTCTTCGGGATCACGTCCAAATCAAACTGCGCAATCATGGGGGATAGCACGTCTGGCAAGTTCAGTTACGGGTGGTAAGTCCGCTGCAGTAGATTTCAATATTTTAGAAAATGGATGTAATCCTAAGAAAAAGGCATTTATTTTAGCAAAACAATCCAAGAAAAAAAATAAATTCGGAAAAAGAAAAGTTCCAAAAGTTTGAAATTAAAAATTAGTATATACTATTTACATATGTTTAGATCCATCCTTTATCCTAACCTTAAGCCAAAAATGAAACAAGACATGTCGTTGTTACAATATGGACCTTATTTTCTAGAAAAATATAATGATAATTATAAAGAATTTAAAAATAAACCATTTCCTGTGCCAAAAATATTTATAAAAAAACCATTTATAAAAAATAAAATCATTGACAACGATTTGTTAGAAGTAAATAAAATCGAAACCAAAGTTCCTAGTTTGGTTTTATTTCTTTTACTAGGACTTTTTGTATTTTTCAGAAGTAAAGAAATCAAAACGATCTAACAAAAAGACTTTTTTATAATAATAATAATTATATTATAATTATAATATAATAAATATGGATTCTGAATCGTCAGTCAATATGAAATTAGAGACATTAGAAAAAGAATATAGCATGGTTTTACAACAATATGAAGGAGCTTATAATGATTTTATAAGTAATTTACAAAATCCATCATCGGCAACTGATAAAAAGTATGCCGTTTTACAAGGAAGAACTTTTTGGGGAACTGGAGGACTTAAGCAAGGAAGTGCTGAAACTGTGGAAGATTGTGAATCCATGTGTTCGTCGGACTTGAAATGTTCTGGCGCTATCTTTAATTCTGATAAAAAATATTGTTGGACTCGAAGTGGTGAAGGAGATTTGAAAACTGGACAAGATAATGACTATGCTTTGATTCCACAATCCAAGCAAAGTTTGATTGTTTTGAAAAATTTGAATACTAAATTATTGGATATCAATAAAGAAATCAAAAATGAAATGCAACGACTCATTCCTGCTGCGCAAAGTGCACTTTTAGAAAAAGATGGAAAACAAGAAGAATTAAATCAATCTTATGCTTCACTTTTAAGCGAACAAATGCAATTGGAAATCATGTTAAAAGAATATGAAACGATCGAAGAAGAACTTAGTAATAACGAATTATATGTAAATCAACAAAATGCGAGTGTAAAATTTTGGCTATTACTTGCTTTAATTATTATGATTCTTACTGCAAAACAAATGACTGGTTTGGGCGGAACTGGAGGTCTGATTGCTGTTGTCATAGGAATAATCATTGCCATTTATGTAACGGTGCATTATTCATAAAAACATAAAAGATAAAACGTAATATATATATTTATTTTTTGTATTCATGTATATTAAATAAATGAATATAAATATCTCATTAAATCAAGGGAAAAAATTTAATCAATATCAAAAAGAAATTAAATATAGCATTGAAAAAGAAGGACATTTTACCAAAACACCACGACGACGTAAAGGAAAACAAGTTGAAAATTTCGAAAATATTTTTCAAACTTACGATCAAAATATGGCATCAGCTAATCAACAAAATACAGCGGACTTACAAGAAAGAGATAGTTTAGTAAGCCAATTTAACCTTTTATCCGCTGAATATCGAGGTTTAGAACAAATTGCCAAAGCAGCAACCGAAGATATTTTAGCTAGAACGAGTGATCAAAATCCGTATCGAGGACAAAATATATGTTTAAACAACGGATCCGGAGCTTGTGGTTATGTAACGGATTTAGGACAATTTAAATGGTATCCAGCAGATAACAATCTTACTTATGATGCTACAGCAGGTAAAAACGGATGTCCTGCAACAGATTATATGAATATTGATGCAAGAGGAGACGGAGAAATCCCAGGATCCATTATTAATTCACGGCCAACTTTACTTGTTGGTAACAATATGGTGTCAGGGCAATCGTGTGGAAATGAAGGAAAAAATGTGCTTGTGAATAAACTCGTCAATGATGTCACTGCATCCTATCTAGGATGTTTTAATGGCACAAATGGAAATACTGGTGCTTTATCATCATCCGATTTAGCCATGAATTACATTGACGAGTCTTACGTAACAAAGCAGACGGATGCGACTTATAAAGAAGATTATTTGGTGCCTATTATGAAAAGTGATAATCAAGATGGTTTTGTTGCATCCGTATCAAGTTATCAGGGTAGTAATTATGCTTGGAAAGCTTTTAATAGATCCAAATCTGATAATATTAATACACCTACTACAGGTTATGATGGAAAATCTGGTAAATACAAAGGTTCATACCAACCTGGAAATGGAGGTTTCCAAGGAATCAAAGGTGAATGGTTACGAATCAATTTTCCAGCTGGTAATACAAGTGTGGTAAGTAGTTATAATATTCAAACTTTAAAAAATAATATTTGGCGTGCACCAAATACCTTTTATGTATTAGGGTTATTAAACGGTCAATGGGTTCAATTAGATTATCAAGAAAATCAAGTATTTGCAAACGATGAACTAAGAAGCTATCCCTTGACGAATAACACAACGTCTTATTCATCTTATTGTATCCTCGTGCCAGTTGTTGGATCACCTGATTTATCTACCAAACCATCGGATGAAGAAGGACGAGCAAGTTTTGCAATCAATGAATGGAATTTAATGGGACAAGTTGTAGATAGTCCTGCTTCTTCGACCGAAGTGTTAGATATTTCCGCTTTAAAATATCATTCTTATGATGATTGTAAACAGTCTGCCGCAGAAAATGGGTATCCTTATTTTGCACTTCAAAATCGACAAAGTGATGATACTGGATATTGTTTAGTAAGCAAAGATCTAACAACTGCTCAACAATTTGGTTATCCTCCTAATTTTAAATCGGTCGTTTTATGGCAATCGAATACCAACAATCCAGATACTGTTGCGACTCCAGCTGCCACTGGAGAAGTGACTTTTTATGTAGATTGTGGGTTTTCAGGAACTTCGAAAACTTTTGGAGTTGGAACCTATTCTTCTTGGTTACAAAAAGATGGTTATGTTTATGATACTACTATTCCTGATAATACATTAAGTTCGGTCAAAGTTCCTGACGGAATGATGGTTACCATTTATCAAGATGATATTGGCAGTAATCACATCGTATTTGGACCTGGTGAATATAGTTGTTTAACGGATTATAATTTTAATGATACACAATCGGTATGGATTGTAGAAGCTTACAACAAAGTTATTTTTTATAAAGATTCTAATTATAATGGGACATCTGCTAGTTTTGGTGTGGGAACCTATACTGCTTTATCTGATCGTAGTCCTAGTTATACAATTGATGCTACTATTCCTGATAATAGTCTAAGTTCTGTAAGAGTTCCTCCTGGATTACGTGTAAATATTTATGCAGATGATATTGGTAGTAAAAGTATATCATTAGCTCCTGGCGATTACCCCGACTTGAACGTCTTTGGTATGAATGATGTTCAAACCGTATGGGTCGTAGAGCCTTTACCAAATGATAATTATGTAAAAATGAATAATACTCAAATGCAAATTTTAAGTTCTTTGGATGACAGTGTTATATTATCTTTACCAGACTCAGCCGATCCTGCATGTTTAGGATTGAATATGGACGATTTAGTTGCAACGTATGGCGGTAATTGCCCAAGTAGTTATAACGTGCAGCCAAACAATGTTATGCAAAAAGTGTTAGATCTTTACAAGGCTGCAGGAAGTCCACTTGGACAATTTGCTCTTGCGACGAATAATGGTGTGTTAGGTGATCCAGCCAAAGGTTGCCAAAAAGGTTGGGATACTTCTTATAAATGCAATGATAATATTGTATCGAAAAGTGTAGGCTATACTGAAAATCAAACCTTTATTTATGACTGTTCCGCGGAAACCAAAGGATGTAATTTTCTCTTGGAGCTAACCGACGATGGAAATATGCGAGTTGTCAAATGCGATAATGTCAATGATCCAACCACTTATAAAGAAGTATGGTCCTCAGGAACAACAACTACAGAGTCGCAAATTTTAAACCCTGATTGGGAAGCATCTAAAGGAAAATACGGTAAAAATATATTAACATTAGGTCAAACGCTTCAAATTGGTGAATGGATCGGTTCAACTAATGGTTCAATCATGTTAAAAATGGAACAAGATGGTAATTTAGTTTTATATGGAGCACAATCATATTCAGGATGTAATGCTGGAACCAATGGTAAAATGTTTGGACAAGAATGGATTAATGCGGTTTATCAATTGGATAAAGCTGGGGATCCCGGACTAATGGGAAAAGTGGGTTTTATAGACGGAGATGCGAAGTTACATGAATATCCGAGTTCGATGTTGGGTCAATCCACTAATTATTCCATGTTTAAAAACAAAAATGCTCCTGGAAATGATTTAACAGGAATGCCTCTAACCGATTCAACGCTCGAATCATGCCAAACGGCGTGTAACGACAATGCCGATTGTTATGGATATATTTTTGATAAAAATGTAAATAATTGTTGGTTAAAAGACAAAAATGTCCAATCCGCCTTAACGAATTTTCAAGGAAATACTACCGTAGAACAACCGGTATGTAATAATGTAACCACCAAATATACTTTATTAAGTGATGTTGATTATCCAGGGAATGATCTAAGTTATACAGCCAATTACACCGCGGATCAATGTAAAGCAGACTGTGATAATAATAATGATTGTGAAGGGTTTGCCTTTAAAACTACGACCAATGAATGTTGGTTAAAAAATAGAAACATGGATGTATCTAATCAAGTAAGTTACACTGGAATGGAAAGTTATTTTAAAGAAAAAAATAACTATTCCATGATTGATAATGTCAATATTCCGGATAATACGATTGAGACGGATGATCATTTTACCGTGCAGGGTTGCAAAACAATGTGTGATAATAACCCAGACTGTGCGGGATTTGTATTTGATAATAATTCGATGCATTGTTATCGAAAAAATAGTAATATGAAAACATCTTCTCAAGTAAGTTCTTCGGGATGGCAATCTTATTTTAAAGAGCCTCTTACACAAGAACCATGTGCTACAGGTTCAACTACTTATCCAATACAAAATGCACCAGATATGGATTTTTATTTAAGAAATCCGAGTGTTTGCACTTCAACTGGTAAATGTTCTTCGGATGATATTGTCAATATTGATTCGGTTCGATATGCAGCCTATGTAAAAGGTGGAGATATGGGACAAGGAGAGAACTTTAATCCAACATTACCTCCTAAAAAAATAACTGATCGATTAATTGCTCTCGAAAAACAATTAGGTGAATTAGGGCAGCAAATTTCAGATAAATTAAATTCATTCGAAATCGAAAAAACCAGTTTAGATAAAGATATTACGAGTGGACAAACAGATGTTTCCAAAGACTTGGATAAATATAATAAAATCAAAAAAGAAATCGACTTTTTACTTAAATCGGATCCGAATTATAATCGAACTGATCATTTAGACAAAACTATAAAACTAAATTTTAAACAATCAAATTCCAAACAACAAATACCCTCTGATGCAATAAATGCAAATACACAAAAAAAAAATAAATTCTCAATCAATAGTAGTGATTATATGCAAACCGTCGAAACAATGTTGAATATGCAAGATTTAGAAGCCATGGTAAATGATTCTGATCTAATCGTAATACAACAAAATTCACAATATATGTTATGGACTTTACTAGCAATCGGGATTATGATAATTACCATAAATACGCTTAAAAAATAACAAACAATGTAATTATATAATTATCTTTCTATATTCTATATAATAAAAATGTCCGATTCCATGAATACAACTGATATGAATACAGATACAACGAATAGTAGCACCATTTCTCCCGAAAATGATTTTTCTTCGATGCAAGAAAGAAATCAACAAACCTTAGCTGATATTAAAAATTTACAAGACATGGAACAAGAATTATATAATATTTTAGAACAAAATTCTATGAATAATAATTTAACTCTAGAAGAAAAAGATAAAACCGTCAATAAAATCAATGAAATTTCGCAAATGAGAATTAATTTATATGCAAACTTGAAAGATATTTATTCATTTTTTCAAAAAAATGTCTCAAGTTCACGAACCACTTTAGCAGAACAAATGATGGCGATTGATATTGTAGAAAATGAATTGAATGGATCGAAACGTAGACTGCAGCTTTTAGAAGATGAAAAATATAATAAACTACGTTTGGTAGAAATTAATACATATTACGGTAAGAAATACAATGCGCATGCAAATATTATGAAAACCGTGGTGATTATTTGTATTCCTTTATTAATTTTAGGCGTGTTAACAAATCAAGGAATCCTTCCCAAAAATATAGGAAATGTTTTAATGGCCATCATTATTGTGATTGGTGTTTTTGTCATCGTTCTTCAACTTATCGATACCTCGAATCGTGATAATATGAACTATGATGAATATGATTGGAATTTCAAACCAGAAGATGCACCAACGAATGAGGATGATACTACATTAGAAAATAATCCATGGGATTTTGAACCTATATCTTTAGAATGCGTAGGAGCAGCTTGTTGTAATGAAGCATCCACCTACGATGTAGAAAAAAATCTATGTGTTCCTACTTCCATGTATAATAATTCACAAAAAAGACAAGCTAAAATGCAATTTGAAACCACAGGATCTTTAACGTCAGAATAATTGTTTATTTGTTTTATTATATTTTAAAATCTAATCGTTTTATAATATAATCATGGAAAATACATCATCAACCAAATCAGATCGAACAACAATATTAGAACAACAACAAGAAACGACCAAACAACTCAATGCATTGTTAGAACAATCAACTCAATCTTTGCTTTGTGGTCCTACTTGTCAAAAAATTAAAAAGAAAAGTGATTTAGAACAAAAATATTTGGATGCCCAAACAAATTTACAAACGGCACCTATTGAATATCAAGAAGCACGAAAAAACTATTATTTATTTGCCAAAGGCCAAGCTGCTTATAATGATGTTATTGAAAAAGAACTTAGCGAAAAAGCACATTCTCTCGGAAAAATGATTCATGATAAATTTTTAGAACAAACCAAACAAGCCCAGGTTTTGAATACTTATTACAATACGGATTTAACAAATTCAAAAAATACCATTGAATTGTATAATAGTTATTTCGGTAAAAATTTAGAAATCGAAAAATTAATCTTGTCTTCTCATGGAGATGTTCTAACAAATGATCGAAAAACCTATTATGAAAACCAAGAATTCGAAAATTTACAAGGATGGCAAAACTTTTTCATGTTTTTTTATTATTTATTAAGTATTTTCATTTTAGCCATTTTTTACATTCCCATTTGGAAAAACCAAGATTACAGTTTGTTGAAAAAAATTATTTATATTATTGTTTTGGCCATTCCTTTTCTCATTTATCCAGTAGTAATGCCAGCAATTGTTGGTTTTTTTATTCATTTGATTGATAATATGAAATCATATTTACCAAAAAATGTGTATAATAATTTATAATGTTCAAAAGAAAAATAAGATATTTATAAGACAGTTATAAGATAAAATAATAAATGGTATTTTTATTATTTTTTAAATTTAAACATTTTTTCTATTTGTTTACAATTAATCATTTAGTTCATCCACTTCATCTTGTAAATCTTCCCGTTTAATCATAACATTGATCCATTTATTCTTCAAGTTGCGTAATCCGAATTTTTTATTCATGGCTTCATCCAATTCCGTCAATTTTGGCATTTTTCGATTTCCATACGTTCCTTGAAACCATTCCTTGAATTCCGCATGTAGACTTTGTTTGCCAACGGTTTTTCCAGTAATTCTTGCAATCTTTTCATTAATGAATCCAGTAATATTATCTTGATTTTCACGATATTTCTTCGATGCTCCCACCACTTCTTCGCAATCAATGACTTCACCATTGGTTTCAAATGCGCGTTTTACCAACATACTTACAAATACAGGTGCCCATTTTGGTAATTTTTCTTTTAAACCTTTATCTTTTGGAAATACATGCGGTGTATCGTCTGTATGTTCTTCTCCTTCACTAATGAATTTCGATTTAAAATCTACTAATTTTAATCTGCGCCATGTTCCATCATCATTACTTTTGATTTCAAATAATGCGTTTGTGCATACAACCAAACTAAACTGAGGTTCGAAGATTTCACTGTCACAATATAAAGCTCGTGCTTGAATTGGATCACCTCCCGTTAATTCTTTCATTACACCTTCATTAATGACCGAATCTTTCGTTGGTTCTTGCATTACCGCATATCGTATTCCTTTTAGTTGAATAACTTCCGAAGATGTTCCACCAATACCGTTTCTTTTTTCAGTAACTAAGGTAATTGGCACCGTTCCTTTATATTCTCCCAAGGCTTGTGTCATTAAATCTGTTAAAATCGATTTACCATTACTACCACTACCACGATAAATATTGAACGCATGCTCTTTTTTAATACCAATTAAACAAGACGCTAAATGATCCCACATATAACGATTCAATCCTTGACTAGGAAATAATTGTTCCATGAAAGTTAAGATTTGTTCCGAAATTTCCTTGCAATTTTCTTCATCATATTCTACATAAGGAACACCCGTTGTTTTTGAAATATAATCTTGTGGATAACCACTGCGAAATGTTTTATTTTTGAAATCAATGATTCCATTGGTAAAGCAAAGTAAATATTTATTTGAGTCCATGTTCTTAATAAATTCACGATCATAAAACAATTCCATTGCCTCACGCATAATATTATTCTTATCATTTGTTCTTTTTAACCTTAACGATAATTCCAATAATGTTTTGATTTTACTTTGCAATCGAATTTGTTTTTCATCACCTGGTTCATAATTTTGAAGTTCAGTTAAACAGTTATCTATTTTATCTTGATAAATTGTATGCATATCTTTTGAAATGGATAAACGTAAACTATACCCTTCATCTAATTCCCAACGATGATTTTTAAATGTATACCAACGTTTATTTATAATACTACTACAAACATATTTATCTTTATACATTTGAAATAAAACCATCGCAAAATCATATTCCGTATCACTTTTAATCGTTTCTTCAATGAAATAATCAATGGTTGTTTTTTTTACTTTTTCATAATCATCAAATGCATCTTGACGTGCCCAATACATGATTGACCGTTTCGTAATTCCATCTTGACGACCATTTGAAAATTTCTTCCATTCGGAAAACAAAGAAGGGATACTATCATAATTAAAATCAGCTGCTTTACTACGAAACATAACCCAAGACAAGAATAAACGATCATCAGTATGTTTCAATGCAAAAGCAACTTGACGATTCAGCAAATGAGATCCTGGTCGATAAAACTTTTCAGGTAAAATTTGAGTGTATTCATGAATTTCTTTAACATAATATTCAGACGGTTTCAATGTTTTAAAAATATTTGAAATCGCTCGATTCAACATATCCGCATTCGTAATATCAGATAAACATATTTCTTCATTATCATCATCGTCGTCATCTTTTAGAATGAGATTTGGTTTCAATCTTGGTTTCGACTTTTTAAAATTACCAGATGATATTAATTTATTATATTCTTCCATGATTTTAGGATGAATCGGAAATTTCGGATGTTCGCTATATTGTGCAGACAATTGAAATAAATTGGCAGATAAATCAAACTCTTTGATATTCTGCGGAACAGTCATAAACTCATGATCAGTTAAATCAATCGATGCTATTGTATAATAAGTCAAACGATATGCTTCATTTCCTGGTTTTTGACTTCCATAAATTTGCCAATTCACACATCCTTTACTAATTCCTTCATCAAGAACACTATCCCAATCATTTGTCAAAGGCAATTCCCAAATAGTTCCGATTTTAGATAAAACCTTTTTTCGTAACAAAATTTGTAAAGAATGATCCATTTGAATTCCGATAATCATATGAATTCCATCTTTTGTAATTTGTTTAGAAGCATCTCTATTTACATGTGGTTTTTCCATTACAAAAATAGGAAATGATACATTTTCTTCAAATACAAATATTTCCTTAAGTTCATCTAAATATAATTGGATAATATCTTGAATATGATCAATGGAATGCTGACGGGTTGTCACGTCATAAGTATATCTAAAATCAAAATCTACTAATAAAGGACCAATTTCAGTTAATTGTTTTTCTGTTAAATATTCTTTACGGTTTCTAATAAAAATGTCTTCATAATACAGTTTGAAGAATTGTTGTAATTCTTCTTTTGGTATATGAAATTTTCCTCCGTAAATATTGAGTTCTTTACTTCCAATTCTAGTATGCGTAACTTCTTTTGTTTCTGTAGAATTTGCGCTGATACTATGCTTGGTAAGAAATTCTGATAAATCTTTATAATAAGATGATGTTGACATTCCATTCATTGGTTGATATAATATACTCACATATTTCTATTTCATTTTTTTTTAAATTTAAATATCCATTTTTATTTTTAGGTTCGGGTTTTTTATTTTTATTCGTATTTTTTTATTTTTATTATTGGAAAAAATGTAAAAATTATATATTTAATTATAAAAACTAACATAAACATTTTTTATTATAATATATAAATAAACTATGCAAGTTATTTCCAAAGAAACGATACATCGACTCGTCAAGGATATAACATATATTAGAAAAAATCCATTAAATGAAAACGGTATTTTTTATCTTCATGACGAAGAAAATATGTTGAAAGGCTATGCCCTCATTATAGGACCAGCAGATACACCCTATTTTGGAGGTTATTATTTATTTGAATTTAAATTTCCAAATGATTACCCTTTTTCGCCACCAATCGTAACTTATCTTACCAATAATGGGATCATTCGTTTTAATCCTAATTTATATACAAATGGAAAAGTGTGTATTTCAATATTAAATACATGGCACGGCGATCCATGGTCGTCTTGTCAAACCATTACTAGTGTTTTACTTTCCTTATTATCCATTTTAAACGATAAACCATTATTAAATGAACCAGGAATTACGGAAACTCATGGAGATATACAAAAATATAATAAAATTATTATGTTTAGTAATATTTCCATAGCTATATGTGATGTTATTCATAAAAAAAATTTTTGTTCATGGTTGGATAAATTTCAATCCGTGATTGAAGAATATTTTCTAAAAAATTATGAATCTATTTTAAAAATAATAGATGGTATAGGTGAAAAAGATAATAATCTATATATAACTGTTCAATTTTACAAATTAAATGTATTTATTGATTATAAAAATCTAAGACAACGATTCGTCGATTGTAAAGAAATGATTAAATAGATCTTTATATGTTTATATTTCATTTTATATATTAAATAAAATTGAAATATAAAAAATTCTAATACTATAAAATAATAAGTAAAATGCATTTTTGTAGTGAATGTTCTAACATGTATTATATTCGTATATCTGCCGATAATCCCAATAAGCTTATTTATTATTGCAGGAATTGTGGAAATGAAGATTCTGGATTGAATGTAGATAATTTAACCATTACAAATTCTCAATTTAAAAAGTCTGGTTCTCAAATAACCCATATAAATAAATATACCAAATTAGATCCCACGTTACCTAGAATCAAAAATATTCTTTGTCCAAATGCTGAATGTTTAACAAATACTAAAAATGAACCACGTGAAATTATTTACATTCGATATGATGATGTAAATATGAAATATATTTATTTATGTTCTTGTTGTAATACTGTTTGGAAAATGGATGAAATGACTTTGTAAAATAGAATGACTTTGTAAAATAGAATCAACTTGTTAATTATAATAAAATTGAAATAATAAATTAAAAATAAAACATTATAATAAATTACAATGAGTTATTTTAATGACGATGAAGATGATAATATTAGTGAAGTCGGTTATGACGAAGAAAATGGCGAAGAAGAAGAATACATTCCTAAAAAAAATTTAAAAAATATGATAAATGCAAAAGTTAAAAAAATAGATTTTGAAAAATCAGATATTAAAATAGACGATTCCGATTCTGAAACGGATTTAGTAGAAGATGATGAAGAAGAAGAAGATGATCTGAACCAATATGGAGGTGTTGTTAGTGATGATGAAGAAGAAATTGACGACGAAGACGATGGCGAAGATGGAGAAGATACCATAAAAAAAGTCAAAGAATTACCTACTAATTTTATCACAAATAACGAAGAAGATGATGAAGAAGACGAAGACGATGATGGTGAAGTTTATTTAAAAAAATTTGACAAAGATATTCAGAAAAATTATATTATGAATTTTCATCCAGAATGTGTGATCCATAATTATGACGAAATTGAAATTTTTACAAAAGTAGTAAGAGATAAAAATGGTATTATTATAGATGACTTACATAAAACAATTCCATATTTAACAAAATACGAACGCACTCGTGTTTTGGGACAAAGAGCGAAACAAATTAATTCAGGAGGAACACCTTTTGTAAAAGTTCCTGAAAATGTCATTGATGGTTATTTAATTGCGGAATTAGAATTACAGCAAAAAAGAATACCTTTTATTATTCGTCGTCCTTTACCAAATGGAGGAAGTGAATATTGGAACATTAAAGATTTAGATAATATTGCTTTTTAAGAATTTTTATTATTTTGTTTAATTTTATATAAAAATTGAATTCATTTTTTAAATATTTTTTTTTATAAAAAATGAATTTTCTTGATATGCAAATACAAGAATATATTGATTCCCAAGAAGAAACAACTGACAAACTCGAAATTTACGATAAAAGATTACCTTTTATTCCAAGCTTATCTAAATTTACACATATTAAATTTTTACTGATTCAATGCAATTATTTATCCTTTCTACCCCATTTACCACCTTCATTGGAACTTCTCAATTGTTCTAATAACAAATTATGTGTTCTTCCTGTCCTACCCAAAGGTCTTACTTATTTAAATTGTCGAGATAACAAGATACAATTTTTACCTGAACTACCGCCTAGTTTAGAATATCTAAATTGCGATGTAAATAAATTAAAAGTTCTTCCTAAGCTACCGAATACAATAAAAATTATACATTGTGGTTATAATGAAATAGAAGATCTTCCTGAACTACCAAAATCATTAAGTCAATTATGGTGTCAACATAATACATTATCAGTTCTTCCTGAGTTATCGAATAATTTGACTTATTTATGGTGTAGTTATAATCAATTAGTAATTATTCCACGACTCGTGCATACAAATATAAAACATTTCAACTGTAAACATAATTTGTTAACTTGGATTCCTGAATTACCACCGACTATCGAGTTTTTCGAATGTAATAATAATCATCTACATAATCTTCCTAAGTTACCACATAAATTAATAATTTTATGTTGTAATGATAATCAGTTAACAATGGTGCCTAGTATAATACATACTAGAATAACACATTTCTATTGTAATGATAATCTTTTAACCTTGCTTCCTGATCTACCAAATACCTTAGTCTATTTTTATTGTTATAATAATCAATTAGTATTGCTTCCAGATTTACCACCCAGAATAGATACTAAAGATATTTCAAACAATCCATTTTTATATGCAGATCTTACGAATTCGTCTATCTATGAAACGAATCAAAAAATTAAAAAAATGAAATATTTATTCTATTGTTTGAAATATAAGCATGCGTTCAGAAAATGGTTATGGGAAAATGTGCGACAAAAAAAAATTCAAGAAAAATATCATCCAAATAATATTAAAAAAATATTAGACCAAGGACTAGGATTTAATAACTTGGATTTATATTTTTTAGATTTATAAATATAATGAATAATGATAACATAAAAAATAATAATATTTTTGATATTGAAACTGGAAATGAATTAATTCCAATTCTTCATTCAGTCTATTTTTTTTTGTGTTTTCTAGTTTTGTTTTTCATTGTTTTGTTATTTTTTACAAAAGCAATTGATTTGTCAATATTTACATTCGCGTAAACATCTTGAGAATTTGATAAATGAGGATATCTATAACTAACAAAACATATTGCACAAAAAACAGATCCATGTTCTTCATTGACTTTAATGTCATCATAAACAAACACTTTTCCTGGATGAATCTTATAACCAGTATCAGTAATATTGTCTTTATATATTTTTGTTTCGCCATTAATGTTTCCATATCCACGTCTTTTTATCATTCCAGCAATAGAAATTATTAAACTATCTTCTGCTTCTTTTCTTGTTCCTGAACCCGAATATTCACAAGCGAAACCACCAAAATACTTTCCATTTGGATCTATTATTGTTGTTGTCATAACTGCTGCGCTAATATACTCTCCTCTTTTACCATTTGATTGTGCTTTAATTACTTCCAAAACTTCGCCCCAATTTAGTCTTTTCAATCCTTCTTCTTTTGGTATTTCTTTTGCACCAATAGGAATAACACTTGTATATTCAATTATATTTGTATTTTGTATTCCAGCATCATTTAACGCAGCATCGTATGAACCAGTTTCATATGGAAGACCTTCAGAACCAGCATTGGATTCACCTTTTCCTTTTGTTAAAAAATATTCATATGGGACTCTATTACCTAAAACTAAAAAATGATCCATTTATATAATATTTTAGTATTTAATATTTTACTATTTTAATTTATTTGTATAATAAAATCGGTGTAAAAAGTTATTATGATGAGTTGAATTTAATATTTTTTTGGTTCTTCTAAAATATGGTCCAAATCAATGAAAATATTGGTAATCGATTTATGTTTTAACCGACTCCATAAAACATAACTTAAGGAAGACCCATTTAAATGTTCTAAATTAAAATTACCTATAAATATGTTATTGCAATGCGTTCCAATCATTAAATCTACTGCAGCATTTACTTCTCTTCCTGGAAAACTTTTTTCACAAAAAAAGTATTGATATCCTTGATCACGTAAATAATCAATCACTTTATTTTGTGTAGAAAAAGATAAAATAATATTTATATCTTCTTTGTTCAAATGCTTATTTATTAAATCAATATATTTGTTAGAAATAATTTCTTGGAATTCTGTTTTGTTGATATGATTTTGTTTCGACCAATGATCAAATGCATCTTCTTCTAAACGAAGATGTAATACATTTATTTTCTGATCTGGGGAAATGATCTTTGGTTGTAAAAAATCATTAACGGATTTCTTTAAAAAAGGGGCAAATGGAATATTTGAAATAATATGATCAAATATATTACGATCAAGACCGTTTATCCAATAAAAATGATATTGGAATAAATTCGCAGGAAGTGATTCGTGGTTCGGCACAATAGTTCGATCATAAATGGAAATATGGTAATGTGTTTGTAAAAAATGATTGAATGCTTGCATATTAATAAGATTAGAAATGGCTGAAAATTGTGTTTTTAAATAATCGATTAAAAAATAATCTAAAATGATTGTTTTCTTTTTATTTTTAATAGCAATAATAATACCAGACACTAATGCAAATAATTGATTACATAAACCTTTATTTGCATTATTATCAAAGATTTTACAATAATAAATTGATGAATTCATTCTATTTTTAATAGATTATTTTAAAATAAAAAATTTATCGAATTGTTCCTTATTTCGAATACTATCATTATATCCACTTTTGTATAAATCATGGAAATTCATTCTTTCTCCTAGAAGAATTTGATGAAAGTTATATAAAAAATTCATATTGTAACATAATGTATTTCCATTAATTTTTGCTTTCTCTTTCCACATAGTGGGATGAATATGAAATATTTGATTATCTTTTGAGCTATGCAAATAGGGAAAAGAACTAAACCCACCATCAAATGTATATTTATTGTTATATACATTAAAAATATTTCCTGTAACGAAGGGAATATGAGAACTTGAAATGCAACAGTTAATGGCATCTTCTAATGAATCAAATTCTGTATAAATATGAGTGTTTATATGATATATATTATCAATTTGAACGACTCCTATAAATAGTTTTGATAGATCAAAATCTTCGGTTTTGAAATTTGAAATCAAATTTTGTTTTATTTTTTGTTCCACCGAAAACAAATTTTTAGCATTTGAGTAAAAATGTTGACAAAAAATTTCTAATGTATCAATGAATTTTTTATTGTTGCCTTTATATGTCATAAATAAAGATATCCATGCGCCAGCGGATGCGCCTGAAAAAATACAATTTGTCATATTATAATGATCTTTTATATAACTTGCAATTCCCATAGTATAAAACCCTTTATATCCTCCTGGTGAAATAGAAACTATTTTTTTATTTTTAAGGTGATTTATATTATGGATTATTTTGCCGGTCTGTATAAATTGAACGTAAATACAATAAAACCAAAAATAAATCCAAACAAAAGATAGCATTTTATTTTACTTTATGCTAACATATTTTTATTCCCATAAATTTTTATATGAAAAGAGTATAAATATAAAAAATGATTATATTGTAAAAATAATAAAATATGAAAGTAGCCTTATGTTTTATTATTAGTTATCAACATATTTTAAATAAAGAACATATTTGGAAAAAGTGGATTGAACCGAACAAAGATATTATTCATGTCTATTTTCATTATAAAGATATTCATCATATTTTTTCGCCATGGATAAAACGACATTGTATTCCCAAAGAATTTATTGCACAAACATCGTATTATCATGTGGTTCCTGCCTATATTTCTATTTTATCTTATGCTTTTTCACATGATAATGATAATAAATGGTTTTGTCTTTTGACTGAATCATGTGTTCCCATTATAAGTCCACAAGAATTTCGAAGTCTTTTTTTTGAAAATTATTATCGAAGTATTTTTAGGTGGAAGCCTGCTTATTGGAATATTGAACTTCAACAACGTGCAAATTTGAGATATTTAAATCCAGAATATCATTTAGCAAACGATCCATGGTTTACATTAACGCGAAATCACGTTTATAAAAGTATTTTATTTATGGTTAAAAAAAACGATATTTATCAAAAGGTTTGCAAAGGAGGATTAGCGAATGAAAGTATATTTGCTATTATTTTACAAACCTTTAAGGATTTAGATCCTTCTTCTCCTTATCTCGTGAATCAGTCGTCAACAATATCGGACTGGTCAAGAATGTCAAATGCTACAAGTCCTCATCTCTTTTTACATGGAAATGAAAGGGATCTTATGTTTATTAATAATGAATTATCGAAAAATAAATATTCCCTATTTTTAAGAAAAGTAGACCCTTCCTTTCCAGATGATATTTTACTCGATTTTATAAGACCAAAAAAAAAAGATAATGCATTCATGTATCGTATTATAATAAACATTGTTTTAATTATCTCATTTTTATCATTCTTATCTTTCTTTTTTTTAGCATTTCCATCTTTGACCACAATCAATGCAAGTAACAAAGGTAGTCATTGGTTCATCCGCTGAACGTGTTTGCATCTGATAATAGGTGCATTTATTTGAATGACATTTACGGCATTTAAACGTATCAGTAGCTGCTTCAATGGTTGTTTCATATTTATTTCGATCGCGTTTAATTTTTGCTTCAATCAACGGATCCCATTTTGTAGGATTTAATTCTTGATGCGTCATAAATGCAATACTATGAACTTTAATCGTGCCATTTTGCACTTGAAGAATTATATCTGCATTATTTTTTAAATTAATAAAAATACTACGAAGATGATCGAAATAAATGCGCATAAAATAGGGATTGTCCCATTTTTTAACTACTTTTCGATTGGTAGCTTCTTTTAATGCCCAATTATGAATACCTTTTTCTAAATTTAATGCATGTTTTTCATTATTAAAATAGACATTTAATTTTTCTCTTATTGCACTTCTAAATGTATCTGGATTTTCAATTTTACGTAACACCATGGTGATTTAAATATATTATAATATTTATATTTAAATCAATTTTTTATTCTTATTTTCATAAGTGATTCTTATTCTTTATCACTATAGTCATATTCTTCTTCTGATAATTCAGATCCAATATCTTCAATATTTATGATTTCCTCCATCATCATTGGTTCCACATGACCATCATTTTCTTCTTCTTCCTCTTCTTCCTCTTCTTCGTCATCTTGTTCATCCTCATTATCATCTACGACAAATCCATCTTTTAAATATCCTCCTATTTTTGTTTTTTTTGATTTTGGTATATTCTCTAATTCATCTTCTTCTTCTTCGTCTTGTAAAACACACATGGTTAAATCTTCAAAACCGCCAAATAATTTTTCATAAATTTTTTCCCATAAATCAAGATTGAAAGAAATTAAATTTTTATTTCCTTGTTCGTCTTTTTGAAATCCGATTAAAATACAATTTCCGAAAAACAATTTATTATCAATTGGTGGAGGAAAATCGTATTTATTTTCCATATTTGCCTTTCCATCTATTTTTCCATACATTGCAATAAAATATCTTTCAGACTCACATTTTACATTCCATTCATGATGTCTTATAAATCCATCTGCTTTCTTAAAACCACATTTTTTATACAAATCTTCTTCTACGTATTCTTTGATTGCATGTAACTTTAATGTTCCTGTTTTTTCTACGATAATTATATTATATGGCATACTTTACAATCTTATATAAAATAGGTTTAAATAGTTTATATTATAATTTATATAATCCATAGGATGGTTAAAATCTATTTACAAGATATTGATTTGACTAAAATTAAAAATAAAGTAGAAGATCTTAAAAAGTATTTAACAAAAGAGGAAGAAGAAATTCATTTATTTTCGAAAGAATATGGACATTATAAAATTGCCAAAGAAATTGTTTTATTAGAACCTTCTTATCATGAATCATATCAAGAACTTGATTATCAAGGTCATTCATTACTCATTGATAAAAATATAGAAGAAAAAATTCATGTGGTTTCACAGTTACCTGTAGAATACATTTACAATAAACGTATTTGTCGTGAATATAAACGACCTCTTATCACATTGATCATTTATGGAGTTTATGAAAACGTAAAGAAAGAAGAACAACCTTTTTTAAAAAAATCAATTCAAGATTATAAAGGAATCTCAGAAATTGTTTTTTATCCAATTGATTTTTATTTTGAATGCGACAACAAAAATTTTAATTTAGAAAATTTATTCTTTCAGCAAGAATTTAATATGTTTTTATCCATGTTAAACTAATATTTTCTATATGTATGTTAACCTGGATCATTCAAATAATATTTATATCTATTTTATTTATTTTTTTAGTGCATCACTTAATTCATTTTTTAAAAAACACATTAACGAGCCCCAAAATGAAAGATTTAATCAGTAGTTCCAATAAAAAATATGAAAATATCTATTCTGTTTTAAATTCTAATTTGAATGTGAATGAAAATATAAATTCACATTTTATCAAAGAAGATCATATTTCTTTTCATGACGGGTCAGATATTCAAAGTCTACCTATTATACAAGATTCCAGCGCAATCAGCTCTTCATCGATGAAAGACGAATTAAAATTTTTTTTAAAAACCCAACTTAATAATGAATTATAAGACAATAAATAAAGAACATAAAGATTTACTGCTAATTATATAAATAGAAATCGGATGTTATTAGATATTCCAGAAATCCTGAAAGATTTTCCAAAAATCGAACTTTCTTATGAAACAATGGTGCATAAGAAAGTTCATCATTCTGATTTAATGATTGCTATACCAGAAGGGAAAAAATATTTTGCTTGGTTTACGGTATATAAACAACACAATGTATGCTTTCTTTTAGAAACTGGAGATTATAAAAAAATTGTTCATGTATCTGTGGCAACAACCAGTTTCAAAGACGAACTTTCTTATGGAACGATTTTGTATGGAACTATTTTTAAATATGATCACACTTCTTGTTTTTCTGTGGAAAATATTGTATTTTACAAAGGATCCCTTTTACCGAAACATAATTTTTTGAATAAATTACAAATTTTAAATCATTTATTAAAAAATGAAATTTCTCAAATGGCCATTCATAGAAATTTTATCATCTTTGCCCTACCATTCTTCAAAATTGGCAATGATTTCAAACAATTATTAAATGAAATTGAAGTTTTACCTTATAAAATTAAAACAATTCAGTTTATAAAAATAAATCATACCAAATCTCATGAAATTTCTTGTATGAATTATTTTAAACCTGGTTATCAATATAAAAATACAAGTAATCAAATACACCATGCTATTTTCAAAGTGGTCCCAGATATTCAAAATGATATATACCATTTACATATGTATAATAATGGAAACTATGAGTTCTACGATATTGCTCATATTCCTGACTATAAAACAAGTGTTTTAATGAATAAAATATTTAGAAAAATTAAAGAAAATGACAATTTAGACGCTTTAGAGGAAAGTGACTCAGAAGACGAATTTGAAAATGAACGTCTTGATAAATTTGTCTATTTAGATAAATGGTTTAAAATGAATTGCATTTATAATCATAAATTCAAAAAATGGACACCTTTATGTACCGTAAAAAATAACGAAAAAGTGATTACAAAAAAAGAGCTCGGAGCTAGCGCTATTATTTGATAAAAAGATAAATAGAATTTATTATATGTATAATATATAATAAATAAATATGACAGTTGCTCCATTTAATAATATCAATGGATCTTTAGTAAACGTAGACGGTTCTAATTATGCCGGAACTGCGTTTACAAGTAGAGTTATTCCGAGCACCGTCAATCCGAATGTTTTACCGGAACCTTTAAATAATATTCAAGCTGCGAATTCTTATATTCCTTGTTCAAAAGGAGGTAAAAAAAAGAAAATGAAGAAAATAAATAATATTTCTAGAATGTATAAAATGTCATCTAATAAAAAAGGAAGTCGTAAAAGAAAGACTATGAAAATGAAATCCAAAAGACGAGGAAGAAAAAGTCTTAGAAAAACACGTCGTGTAAGCCGTAAAAGAATGTATCGCGGTGGGTATGCACAATACCAAAATAATTTACCCATGACCCAGACGTATAGTTTAGGAGGTAAGCTAGATCCATCTATGAGTGCGTTAGCAAATCCACCTCCTCAACATACACTATCTAACTGCACCAATTGTGTCGATAATTATTCTTATTTTGATAATAAAGGATTCCCATCACGAGGATGGTGGTAAATATAAACAAGACCTACCACTTAAAAAGTTTTCATAAATTTGTTTCACTTTTTCTTTGGATTTTCCTTGAAAATGTAATACTAATACTTTTGATCCATTATGATAATAATGACCATTTTCATTATTTTTATAAAATAAAGGTGCACCATCTTGTATTAAATTATTCATATTGTTATTAATATAATAGCCATGTTGAGGTCCTAACAACTCAATATTCACATTATTAATTCCATGCATAGGATATTTGAAAAATGCACGAAACCATGTCGACTGATGATTTGCAAAAAAATCACCAAAAACAGTCATGTCACTAACCGCTTTTATTGGAATGTCAATATTAAAAGTAGATTTTGTAATATGTTGAGAAATAATAGACCACTCTAAATGTGTTTTTTTATCAAATGAAAAAATATATTTCATAAATTCAATAAATAAATTTAATATTTTTAATGAAATAATCGTTAAACATGGCACATGTATCATATGGTTATTTGATAAATTGAAATAAGTATTTTCATTCATGTTTAATTTTTCTAAAAGAGGATGAATATCATCCAATAATAATACATCCGAATCAAAATAAACACATTGATCGATATTATGTGCTACCATATAATTACGTATATAAATCCATCGTAAATAACAAAATGTTTCATATTCTAATGACTCAGGATAAGTATTAACAAAAGAATTTTTTATTTTTTTTTTCATTTCTTCAATGTCGTAAATATAATGATCAAATAATGCATGTTTGCAATTAAATGTTGACAAGAGAGTATTTGTCTCATCTCCTAAAACAATTAATTGATTTTCGCCAATATGACTGGCTATTGATTGCACAGTGTAATTTAAATATTCTGGATAATATTTGTGGACAATGAAAAAACCAATCGTCATTAATAATGGTTGATATTATTTTTTTGAATTTTGTTTTATAGGCGGGAGGAGGAATTCTTTAAGTAACAAAATAATATCTATTAAAAAGGAACTTAAAGAAAAAACGAGAATTTTTCTCCAAGACTTTTTTCAGAAATTCAAAAATGGACATTTATAAATGTCCAAAAACAGATTCCTGAAAAAAGTCTTGGGAAAAAATGTTGAAAAACGACTTTACATCTAAATGCTGACATTTTTATTTTTATTTTAAAAAAAATGTTACTGAAAAAATTTTGAAAAATAATATTTTATTTTAAAAAAGTATTTAGGAACTTTTTTCTGTAGTCTATTTATACTACAATGACTACATTTTTAGTTCCAAAAAGTTCTGACAAGTTTATTTGTGAAAAATGTGATTATCATACGTCACGTAAAAGTCAATATACAAGACATATTTCAACCGATAAACATAAAAAGCTACATTTGGACACAGATTTGGTTCAAAAAGTTCCACACCATGAATGTATAAATTGTGGTAAAAATTATAAACACCATAGCAGTTTATATAAACATAAACAAAAATGTAGTAAAGATAAAAATATAATGAAATTTTTGATACAAGAAAATAAAGATTTGAAAAATATAGTTTTAGAAGTATGTAAACAACTACAAACTACAAATATTAATACTAATGCTAATGCTAATACAAATATCGTAACGAATAATAATAATAATACATTTAATTTAAACTTTTTTTTAAATGAACAATGTAAAGATGCAATTAATATTAGTGATTTTGTTAATTCTTTCCAATTACAATTGTCTGATTTAGAAACAACAGGAAAAATAGGATACGTAGACGGTATCAGTAAATTATTTATCCGAAATCTTAAAGAATTAGACAGTAATAAAAGACCAATTCATTGTAGTGATTTTAAACGAGAAACCTTATACATTAAAGATCAAGATAAATGGGAAAAGGATAATGAAGAGAAAAATAAATTGCAAAAAGTAATTCAAGAAATAGGAAATAAAAATATCAGAAAGATTAAAGAATGGGTGAAAGAAAATCCTGATTGTAAAAAGAGTGACTCAAAAATGAATAATCAATATATGAATATTATTTCAAATAGTATGTGCGGATCATCTCCTCAAGAACAAATGCAAAATATGAATAAAATTATTACAAATGTTGCCAAAGAAGTAATCATTCAAAAATAATCTTATTATATTATAAGATTTTTATAATATAATTATAAATTGAACAAAAAAACTCCAGAATAATATTATAAGAGTATTTTAATATAAAGATAGTAATATAATTAATTTATAAAGTATGCCAAAAACTGTAATCGATTACTCTAACACAATCATCTATAAAATTACATGCAAAGATGACAACATTAAAGACTTATATGTAGGACATACTACAAATTTTGTTCAAAGAAAACATCTACATAAACAAGGATGTGTTAATGAGAAGGCTACTAGTTATCCATGTAAATTATACAAGAAAATTAGAGAATGTGGCGGTTGGGATAATTGGACAATGGAAATAATCAACTTTTTTAATTGTAAAGACCATTATGAAGCAAGAATAAAAGAACAAGAATATTTTACTTTATTAAATGCGAATTTAAATTCCATTGAACCTTTACCAAAACCTAAATCTGAAGAAAAAAATGAAAATAAAAATATATTACAAAGTTCAAATTTAATAAATGAGTCTAATAATCAAATTGTTTCAAATAATGCTTCCAAGTTTGAATGTTTAATATGTGAATTTAAATGTTCTAAACCAAGTAGTTGGAAACAGCACATTGACACATCAAAACATAAGAATAGAACGATTTTGAACGAAAAAAATCTAACAAAATCGAAACCTTCTTATATTTGTTCTAGTTGCAACAAAACATATAATGCACGAAACAGTCTTTGGTATCATATGAAAAATTGCACAGAAAAACAGATAGTAAAACATGAAAATAAAGACGATTTGATTCAATACTTGATGAAAGAAAATGCAGAAATAAAACAAATGGTTTACGACGTTGTAAAAAAAATACAAATTATAAATGTTACAAATATGGATGATACTCAACTATAGACAAATAAAAATATGATTATAATATAATATTCATATTTTAGTTTTAGTTTTATTTACTCGAACAAGAAAAGATAGTTAAATTTCGATAAAGACAACTTAAAATACTTACTTTTTGATCATTGGTAGGTTCGACCTTTTCTTTGATAAAGTCTTCTTTTTCTTCTTCAGCAATATTCTTTGACACTTCTAGAACAATGTCTTTTACTTCTTCGACTACATCTTTGACTACCTCTTCTAATTGTTCAATAATTTCTTCTTCTTTTTCTTCGATAATATCAAATAATTCTATTTTATTATTCAACTCTTCAGTCTCTGGATTCAAAGTATCACTCATTATAATGTATAGTAATATAAAATAATATAAAATTGATTTTAAATTATATTTATAAATATAAATACATACATAAATTCCCAAACATGAATACTTATCTAGGAAATAAAGGCTATACCATTTTAAAAAAAGAATGTTCTTTGGAAGAACAAGAACGCATTAAAAAAGAACTTATGGTTAAACCCTATGTTCCAGGATCTCCTGCGAATTCGAATCCAGTAACTTTTCCAGTTTATCGTGAATCAGGGAATAAAATCTATGTGCCTCATTATTACGGAATCGAAAAATTCGGCCCTCCTAAAGAATATAAAATTAACGAAGGAATAATCATTGATTTGAAATTCAATGGTCAACTACGCGACTATCAATCCCCAGTAGTAGAAAAGTTTATTACTTATGTTGAAGAATCTGGTGTTCCTCGTGGAGGTTTACTTGAACTTCCATGTGCGTGGGGAAAAACATCCGCTTCTTTGTATATTTTATCACGCCTAAAAAAGAAAACCATTGTGATTGTGCACAAAGAATTTCTCATGAATCAATGGATTGAACGCATTGGACAGTTCTTACCTGGTGCTCGTATTGGAAAGATACAAGGACAAACGATTGATATTGAAAATAAAGATATTGTTTTATGTATGCTTCAAAGTTTAGTTTTGAAAGATTATGGTTTGGAAGTATTCGATTCTTTTGGATTAACGATTATCGATGAAGTTCATCATATTTCTAGCCAGACGTTTTCAAATGCGCTTTTTAAAGTGGTTACCAAATATATGTTGGGATTGTCGGCCACCATGAAACGAAAAGATGGGACAACACGCGTTTTTAAAATGTTTTTAGGTGATATTGTTCATAAAGTAGAAAGAAAAGACGAACACAATGTAGAAGTAAGAGGAATTCTTTATAAAACAAAGGATGAAGAATTTAATGAAACGGTTTTTGATTATAAAGGACAACCACAAATAAGCACCATGATCAGCAAATTATGTTCTTATAATCCTAGAACTGAATTTATAATCAAAGTATTGAATGATTTTATTAAAATAGATGGACTAGATCCCGTTGTTATTGAAGAAAATAAAAAACAAATGGATCATAAAAATCCAATCTGTGAAATATGTAATAAAAACAATCATTATTTAGTAAAAAATACATGCTGTGAAAGCGTAAAATATTGTTTACCTTGTATGAATCACATTGTGGATTATTGTAAAAATAACCAAGAGAAAACCATCGATAAAGATGGAAATGTAAAATGTGGTAAAAAACGACCACGATGTCCTTCTTGTAATAAAATTCTGAAATATGAACAAAATTATATTGAAAATCCACATGTTAAACCTATTGAACAAGTGCATACCATCGTGATGTCTCATAATTTGAATATACTAGAATATATGTATAATCGTTTTATATGTAAAAATTACGCATCCGTTGGATATTATGTAGGTGGAATGAGCGAAGAAGAATTAAAAAAATCGGAAAAAAAACAAATCATCTTCGCGTCGTATAGTATGTGTAGCGAAGGTTTAGATATACCTACACTAAATGCTGAATTTTTAATTAGTCCCAAAACAGATGTCATTCAAATTGTAGGACGAATATTAAGAGCAAAACATGCTTTTGCGAATCCGATTATTTATGATTTTATTGATAATCATGATGTCTTTCGAAAACAATGGCTAAAAAGAAAGGCTTATTATAAAAAACAAAATTATAAGATTCATGAAATGAACAATTATGAATATCTTGCAAATAATAAAGTTTGGAAAGAAAGCGTTTGTGAAAAGGAGGATGACAATGAAGAAAAAGAATTATTTAAAGGAACATGTTTCATAAAAATAAAAAAATAAAATAAAAATATATTCATTTGATTATCGTGTTTTAGGCATATTTTTGTTTTTCATTTTGTTTTTTTCTCTTTTTTCTATTTTTTTAAATAAAAAAAAGAGAAAAAAACAAAATGAAAAAGGAATAAAATATAGGGATATGATATATGGAATATTTA